>Ga0209292_1005708_pt1 | contig 12567 bp, 10 predicted proteins | sample GOMGulsemesocosm_2_FD_184634 | JGI IMG/M metagenome (GOLD analysis project Ga0209292, IMG submission 184634) | Methane-oxidizing microbial communities from mesocosms in the Gulf of Mexico - GOM9C Gulf of Mexico (SPAdes) (version 2) | ecosystem: Environmental > Aquatic > Marine > Cold seeps...
TAAAATGTTAGTTTGGTTGTTCGAATCTTTAAGTGAGCATTTCTCGCTATTCAGAGTTTTTTCATATCTCACATTTCGTGCAATTATCACGATAATTACCTCGTTATTACTGACATTATGGATGGGTCCTAAACTTATCCGTTATTTGCAAGATATGCAGATTGGTCAAGTGGTACGTGATGATGGTCCTGAATCGCATTTCAGTAAACGTGGCACACCAACGATGGGTGGTGTGATGATCCTGATTGCAATTTTAGTATCAACGCTACTATGGGCAAGATTAGATAATGCCTATGTATGGATCATGATGTTTGTGTTTGTCGCCTTTGGTGCGATAGGTTTTGTGGATGATTATCGCAAAGTGATCCGTAAAGACACCGATGGCCTGATTGCGCGTTGGAAGTATTTCTGGCAGTCAGCGGTTGCAATCGGTATCGCTGTATATCTCTATGTAACAGCAGGCTCTGCGGCAGAAACAACCTTAGTGGTGCCTTTCTTTAAAGAATACATGCCAGAGCTTGGGTTGTTGTTCATCGTATTAACTTACTTTGTGATCGTGGGCAGTAGTAATGCGGTTAACTTAACCGATGGTTTAGATGGTTTAGCTATCTTGCCTACGGTGTTAGTGGCTGGTGCATTCATGTTAGTGGCTTACTTAACCGGTAACGTTAAATTTGCTGAATATCTATTTATTCCTTATATCCCACAAGCCAGTGAATTAGTCATTGTCTGTGCAGCGATTGTGGGCGCTGGACTCGGTTTCTTATGGTTTAATACTTATCCTGCACAAGTATTCATGGGCGATGTTGGTTCATTAGCCTTGGGTGCGGGCCTCGGTACGCTGGCAGTATTAGTTCGTCAAGAATTCATGTTAGTGATCATGGGTGGTGTTTTTGTGATGGAAACAGTATCGGTGATTTTACAAGTTGGCTCTTATAAATTACGTGGTCAACGTATCTTTAGAATGGCACCAATTCATCATCATTATGAATTAAAAGGTTGGCCTGAGCCGCGTGTGATTGTGCGTTTTTGGATCATCACTATTATTTTAGTGCTTATTGGCTTGGCCACGTTGAAGGTACGCTAATGACCCCATTATCTGAGCAAAATATGGCATCGTCTATTGTTATTGTTGGTTTAGGCCAAACCGGTCTGTCTTGTGTTCGCTACTTCCTAAAACAAGGCATTGTTCCTGTTGTGGTTGATAGCCGTGATGCACCTCCGGGGCAAGATGAACTACCTGCTCAGGTAACCTTGTATAAAGGCGGGTTACATCCTGATGTCTTATTACAAGCGAAACAATTAATTGTTAGTCCTGGTATTGCCATTGCAACGCCTGAGATTGCGGCCGCACAGCAACATGGTGTGGAAGTGATTGGCGATATTGAATTGTTTGTGAGAGCCGCAAAAGCACCAATTATTGCCATCACAGGGTCAAATGGTAAATCAACTGTAACGACACTTGTTGGTGAAATGGCGAATGCGGCAGGCGTGAAAACCGCAATTGGCGGCAATATCGGTATTCCCGCATTAGACCTGCTGGATGTTGCCGAACCTTATCAGTTATATGTGTTAGAACTTTCCAGTTTTCAATTAGAAACGACCCACAGTCTCAAGGCTGTCGCTGCGACGGTTCTTAATGTCACCGACGACCACCTTGATCGGTATCCTGATTTTGAAGCGTATCGTCAGGCCAAACTATCAATTTATCAACATGCGCAAACCGTCGTGACAAATCGTGATGATGTATTAACGGCTTGTCCTGAACAAGATAATACGCTCAATGCGGTTAAGTGCAGCTTTGGTGACGATGATGCTGACTATGGCTTGATCCAACAACAAGGCAGTACTTGGCTTGCTTATCAAGGGCTGGGCATTATCAGCGCCGATGATTTACAGATCACCGGTGTGCATAATTTAATGAACGCATTATCTGCTATTGCATTACTTGATGCCGCTGGTGTGGACAGAACTAAAACGTTACCGGGCTTGATGCAGTTTACCGGGTTGGCACATCGCTGTGAGTTTATTCGTGAATTTAATGGTGTGATGTGGATTAATGATACTAAGGCTACGAATGTCGGCGCTACGCTTGCCGCGCTCGATGGACTTAAAAGTAGTGTTAAAGGGCGTTTATACCTGATTGCTGGTGGTGATGGTAAAGGCGCTGATTTTAGTCCTTTAGTGCCTGCGTTACGTGATGACATTGCGTTGACTTATTGTTTTGGTAAAGACGGTGAACGTTTTGCGGCGTTAACGGATAACACTAAACAGGTTCCTGATTTGACTGTTGCGATTGCTGAAATCAGTGATCTTGTGCAGCCGGGTGACTGGGTATTATTATCACCTGCGTGTGCAAGTATTGATATGTACGCTAATTTTATGGCTCGTGGCGACCATTTTAGAGCGTTAGTGAAGGCATTATAATGGAATTTCTGACACGGACGAAAGCCTATTTATTAGGCGCTGAAGAGCAGCAAACGGCGGTTTATGATCGCCAGTTATTATTATTAGCGATTATCTTAATGATGGTTGGTTTAGTGATGGTGGCATCGGCCTCCTTGCCGGAAGGTATTGCGCTGGGTAATGATCCCTTCATGTTTGTGAAAAAGCATTTAATCTTTCTGACGATCTCCTTGTGTGCTGCAGTCTGTGTGTTGAATGTCCCGATTGCTTTTTTTGAGCGTAATAGCGTACGGTTTTTATTTGTCGCGATTGGTTTATTGATCGTGGTGTTAGTTATTGGTCGCACAGTAAATGGTAGTACCCGTTGGATCTCGCTCGGCCCTTTGAATATGCAGCCCGCTGAGTTTGCTAAATTTGCTTTATTTACCTATTTCTCTGGTTATTTGGTTCGTCAAAAGAGTTTATTACAAGAAAGTTATAAAGGTTTTGTGAATGGCTTATTAGTCATTGCTGTTATTTCTGCATTGCTCCTTTTTCAACCTGATTTTGGTTCTGTTATGGTTATTTTAACCACCAGTGTGGCACTGTTATTTATCGGTGGTGCAAAGTTAGTTCACTTCATGGCATTATGTGTTGTGGCTATTTTACTGGGTATATTAGCGGTGATATTATCGCCGTATCGAATGCGACGGATAACCTCTTTCCTAGACCCTTGGGATGATCCATTTGGTAGTGGCTATCAACTTACCCAATCTTTAATGGCATTTGGCCGAGGTAGTTTTAGCGGCGAAGGGCTTGGTAATTCGATTCAGAAATTAGAGTATTTACCAGAAGCTCATACCGATTTTGTATTTGCAATTCTAGCTGAGGAATTAGGTTTTATCGGCGTTTTTGTCGTGTTGATGCTACAAATGTTATTGGTGTTTAAAGCACTGCAAATTGGTCGTCGTAGTTTAGAGATAGATGCGTCTTTTGCTGGATTTCTAGCAATCAGCATTGGTGTTTGGTTTTGTTTTCAAACCTTGGTTAATGTTGGTGCAGCATCCGGATTATTACCAACTAAAGGTTTAACATTACCCCTCGTGAGCTATGGTGGGTCGAGCTTATTAATTATGAGTTGTGCTGTAGCCGTATTATTGCGGATAGATTATGAATATCGCGCACAAAAAGTGTCGATGTCAAATAATGAAACTCCAAGTTAGTGATAACATGAATGAATAAATTAACGTGTTCACTGACTAAATCTCATAACAGTTGAAGATAATATGATGACAAAACGTTTATTAGTGATGGCTGGTGGTACAGGCGGTCATGTATTTCCTGGTATTGCGGTAGCAAAGCATTTACAGCAACAAGGTTGGGTTATTCACTGGATTGGCACTGCTGATCGGATGGAAGCTGATCTAGTCCCTCAACATGGCTTTGATATTTCATTTATTGATATATCAGGCGTGCGTGGGAATGGCATTAAGCGTTTATGTTTTGCACCCTTTCGCATTTTAAAATCCGTGTTACAGGCACGTAAAGTGATGCAAGACTTCAAACCTGATGTTGTATTGGGTATGGGGGGCTTTGCGAGTGGACCGGGTGGTGTAGCGGCTTGGCTACAAGGTATTCCAGTGGTATTGCATGAGCAAAATGCGGCGGCTGGTCTCACTAACCGTTTGTTAGCTAAAATTGCTAAACGTGTATTAATGGCATTTCCAGGTGCGTTTTCTCAGGGCTTGTTGGTTGGTAATCCAGTACGTGAAGATGTGCTCGCTTTACATGCACAAACACACGAGAGCAAAGATAAGCTGACGGTATTGGTTGTTGGTGGTAGTTTAGGTGCAAAAATATTAAATGAAACGTTACCGGCTGCACTGGCACTATTACCACAAGATAAAATTAGTATTCGCCACCAAGTGGGTAAAAATAATAGTACTGCGGTGAAGGTTGCTTATCAGTCAGCAGGTGTTACAGCTGACATTAACGTGACCGATTTTATTGATGACATGGCACAAGCTTATCATCAAGCTGACGTGGTAGTGTGCCGTGCAGGCGCGTTGACGGTGTCAGAGGTGGCTGTTGCAGGGTTACCCGCTATTTTTATTCCATTACCACATGCAGTGGATGATCATCAAACTAAAAATGCGCAATCATTGGTACAAGTTGGTGGCGCGGTATTGATACCGCAAAGCCAATTAAATGCCGTGGATTTAGCCAAATTATTACAGCAATGGATTGACGATGAAGCACACCTTGTCGCTATGTCAAATGCAGCCAAAAGTGCTGCCATTCTAGATGCAACTGAGCAGGTTGCAAATGCCTGCTCAGCGTTAAGTTAAGAGAGATAGATAATGCCTGAACAAAAGATCGCACAATTAAGAACAATGGTGCCAGAGATGCGCCGTGTGAAAACTATTCATTTTGTTGGCATCGGTGGTGCTGGCATGGGTGGGATCGCAGAAGTATTAGCGAACGAAGGTTACCAGATCACGGGTTCTGATCTCGCTCCGAATCCAGTGACTGAACGTTTAGTAAAATTAGGTGCAAAAATTAAATTTGAGCATAAAGCGGAAAATGTACTTAATGCTAGCGTAGTGGTGGTATCAACGGCTATCGATCTCACTAACCCTGAAATTATTGCGGCACATGAAAATCGTATTCCAGTGATTAAACGTGCTGAAATGTTAGCTGAATTAATGCGTTTTCGTCATGGCATTGCGATTGCTGGTACGCATGGTAAAACATCGACAACAGCGCTAGTGACAGGTATTTATCATCAAGCAGGTTTAGATCCTACATTCGTTAATGGCGGATTAGTAAAAAGCACTGGCACCAACGCCGGTTTAGGCACTAGCCGTTATTTGATTGCTGAAGCGGATGAGAGTGATGCGTCATTCTTATTATTACAGCCAATGGTTGCCGTGGTTACTAATATTGAAGCCGATCATATGGATACTTATGGCGGTGACTTTGCTAAATTAGAAAAAACCTTTATGGATTTTCTGCATAACTTGCCATTTTACGGTTTAGCCGTGATGTGCGCTGATGATGCCGTTATTGAAAAGTTGATCCCAGACATCGGTCGTCAGGTAGTTACTTATGGTTTCTCTGAAAATGCCGATGTACGTATTATTGATTATGTTCAAGAAGGTCATAAAAGTCACTTCACTATTTGTCGTAAAGATCGCGATGATTTACGTGTTAGTTTGAATTCTCCGGGTCAACATAATGCCTTAAATGCGACGGCTGCAGTTGCTGTTGCGACTGAAGACGGCATTGACGATAATGCTATTATTACCGCGCTTGCTAATTTTGCGGGTACTGGCCGACGTTTTGATCACCTTGGAGAGTTTGATTCAGGTGCTGGTCATGTGATGCTGGTGGATGATTATGGCCACCATCCTACTGAGGTTGATGTGACTATTACTGCCGCGCGTGCAGGTTGGCCTGAAAAACGTTTGGTGTCGGTATTTCAGCCTCATCGTTATAGCCGAACTCGTGATTTGTATGAAGACTTTGCCAGCGTGTTATCAAAAGTTGATTTGTTATTCTTATTAGAAGTATACCCGGCAGGTGAAGAGCCTATTCCTGGTGCTGATAGTCGTTCATTATGTCGTAGTATCAGACAACGAGGTAATATTGAACCCATTTTTGTTGCTAGTCCTGATGAAATTCCGGCCATTTTAGCTGAGCATTTACAAGACGGTGACTTGGTATTAACCCAAGGTGCTGGTAATGTGGGGTCACTTGCTAAGGAACTGGCAATAATGGAAATGAATGTTAGTACGATGAAACAATGGAAGAAGTAATCATGAGTGTAACAAGCATTAAAAAAGTAGCTGTATTATTTGGTGGACATTCTGCCGAACGCGAAGTCTCACTAAAATCAGGTGTCGCCGTCACTGCGGGTTTACAACGTGCTGGTGTTAATGCACATGCTTTAGATACAGCTGAATACGACGTGAGCCAACTGAAGGGTGACGGTTTTACTCATGCGTTTATTGCCCTACATGGTCGAGGCGGTGAAGACGGTGTGATGCAAGGTGCGTTAGAGCAGCTTGCTATTCCTTATACCGGCAGCCGGGTTTTAGGCGCCGCATTAGCGATGGATAAAATCCGAACTAAACAAATCTGGCAGGCTCAAGGTTTACCGACTGCGCTATATCGCATTGTTACCCCGAATGATTTTGATAATGCGATAGCAAGCGATATCATTGCAGACCTTGGTTCTCCGGTAATAATTAAACCGGCGAAAGAAGGTTCAAGTATCGGTATGGCGAAAGTGCATAACGTAGCTGAATTAGAAACGGCGGTAACGGCTGCGTTTGAGTATGATAATGAGATTTTAATTGAACAATGGATTGAAGGACCTGAATTCACGGTTGCAATCTTAGGTGATGAAGTGTTACCCGTTATTCAGCTTAAAACGCCAAATACGTTTTATGATTACCAAGCTAAGTACCAATCAAATACCACCGAATACTTGTGCCCTGCGCCAATTACTGATGAACAACGCCAACAATTACAAGCTTATGCATTAAAAGCATTTCGAGCTGTCTCGGCAGAGGGCTGGGGCCGTGTAGATGCAATGTTAGATGCACAGGGCCAGTTTCAGTTGCTGGAGGTCAATACGGTACCGGGTATGACTGAAAAAAGTTTAGTACCAATGGCGGCGAATGCTGCTGGGTATAACTTCGAGAGTTTAGTGTCTAAAGTATTAGCGCTAGCGCATTAATAAACGTATTTTGATATGACTGCTGTTATTCCAACAACGAGACATGAAGACGTAGATGATAGTATCTACGCACTTACCGAGCTTGAGATTCAAGCGGATGAGTCCTGCGCAGAAGAATTAGCGCCCTCACGCTTAAGACGTGGTTTAGGTCTCTTTTTCTTTTTTATGGTGGTAGTATTTTTTAGCTGGATGTTTAGCAGTATGGAAGCATATTTGACCGATGCCAGCAAAATGCCAATGTCAGCACTTATTATTCAAGGTGAGCGTGATTATGTCAGTGATGACGATATTCGCGTTGTGTTGTTACAAAAACCGGCAATAGAAAATTATTTTTCGGTGAATGTTGATGATATTCAAAATAAAATTGAATCATTACCTTGGGTTTATCATGCGTCGGTACGTAAAAGTTGGCCGGATTTATTACGGGTTTATATTCAAGAACAACCCGTTGTTGCAGTGTGGAATGATACACAGTTATTGAATGAAGACGGGATCGTGTTTGATGCCGATATAAATCGCGCACCAAAATCATTAGTGAAACTTTATAGTCCGAATGATAGAATTAAACAAGCATTGGCTAAATACAACGAATTCAATGGATTGCTGCAGCTTAATAATTACCAAATAGACGCGATGACACTAAATTTACGTAATGCTATCACTGTGGTATTAAGTAATGGTATAACGCTCCGTTTAGGACGGGAAAATGCGATATCACGGATTCAACGTTATATTGATTACGTAGCAGTATTAGATAAAGAAAAAATAGCCTATATAGATTTACGTTACGATACAGGTTTTTCAGTTGGCTGGAACAATGACAAGAAAGAGTAATGATAATGACTAAGTCGATGGAACGAAAATTAATTGTAGGTTTAGATGTCGGCACATCAAAAATTGCCGTCGTTGTAGGTGAATTATTACCTGACGGTGAACTGAACATTATCGGTTTAGGAAAAAGTGTATCGAGAGGCATGGATAAAGGTGGTGTAAACGACCTAGAGTCTGTTGTTAAAGCGGTTCAACGTGCAAAGCAAGAAGCCGAAATGATGGCGGATATGAAAATATCTTCTGTCTATCTAAGTATTTCAGGTAAACATATTAGCAGCCAAGATGAAATTGGCATGGTGGCAATCTCGGAAGATGAAGTCACACAAGATGACGTAGATAATGTGATCTATACCGCAAGGTCTGTGCGAATTCGTGATGAACATCGAATTTTACATGTGATTCCACAAGAATATGCTATTGATTATCAAGAACGCATTAAAAACCCTGTTGGTTTATCCGGCGTTCGCATGAAAGCGAAGGTACACTTGATCACGTGTCACAATGATATGGCAAAAAATATTGTAAAATGTGCCGAACGTTGTGAACTGCAAGTGGATAAATTAATTTTTTCTGCTTTAGCATCAAGTTATGCCGTCGTTACCGATGATGAAAAAGAACTTGGTGTATGTGTTGTCGATATTGGTGGTGGCACTATTGATATCGCCGTATTTTATGATGGTTCATTACGTCATACATCGGTGTTTTCGTATGCAGGTAATGCAGTTACTAGTGATATTGCGTATGCATTTGGCACCCCTCCTGCAGACGCGGAAGAGATTAAAGTTAACTTTGGTTGTGCGCATGCTCAGTTGCTACAACGTGATGATACCATCGAAGTTGCAAGTGTAGGTGGGCGACCATCACGCACTTTACAGCGACAAACACTTGCAGAAGTGATCGAACCTCGATATTCTGAACTATTCGGAATGGTTGAAGCTGAATTAAAAACTATTTTAGAGTCATTAAAACTGGAAAAGTTGGCTGCGGGCATTGTCCTTACTGGTGGCGCAGCACAAATTGAAGGTTTAGTTGAATGTGCAGAAAGCGTATTTAACTCACAAGTTAGAATTGGTATTCCATTGAATATCAATGGTTTAACTGAATATGTAAATACACCAGTGTATTCAACAGCGGTTGGCTTACTTCAGTTTGGTAAAGAACAACAGTTCGAACCAACAACAGATGTAGTCGTAGAAAGGAATAATTGTAATCAGCTACTTAAAAAAATAGCTAGCTGGTTCAAAGGCGGGTTTTAAAACCCTATAAGATTTTTGGAGAAATTACCATGTTTGAACTACTCGATGATAGTAACGATGAAGCTGTCATTAAAGTCATTGGTGTTGGTGGTGGTGGCGGTAACGCTGTTGACCACATGGTCAGTGAAACAATTGAAGGTGTTGAATTTATTGTAATTAATACGGATGCACAAGCATTACGTAATTCAGCCGCTGGATCTGTTATTCAAATCGGTAACACTATCACGAAAGGTTTAGGTGCTGGTGCAAACCCTGCCGTAGGCCGTGAAGCCGCTGCTGAAGATCGCGATACTATTCGTGAATATCTACAAGGCTCTGATATGATCTTTATCGCGGCCGGTATGGGTGGTGGTACAGGTACTGGTGCTGCGCCTGTTGTTGCTGAAATTGCGAGAGAGTTAGGTATCTTAACCGTTGCCGTAGTAACGAAACCTTTCTCGTTTGAAGGTAAACGTCGTCTGACTTATGCGCAAGCGGGTATTGATGCATTAAGTGAACACGTGGATTCTTTAATCACTATTCCTAACGATAAATTACTTAAAGTATTGGGTCGTGGTGTCAGTTTATTAGATGCATTTAAAGCTGCAAATAATGTATTACTTGGTGCTGTACAGGGTATTGCTGAATTAATTACGCGTCCTGGTCTAATCAACGTGGATTTCGCGGATGTTCGCACAGTCATGAGTGAAATGGGTACTGCTATGATGGGTACTGGTGTTGCTTCTGGTGAAGATCGTGCAGCAGAAGCGGCTGAAGCAGCTATTTCTAGTCCGTTACTGGATGATGTTGATTTAGCGGGTGCTCGCGGTATTCTGGTTAATATTACTGCTGGTCTCGATATTAATATCGAAGAATTCGAAACAGTGGGTAATTCAGTTAAAGCCTTTGCTTCTGATAATGCAACGGTTGTTGTGGGTGCGGTAATTGACCCTGAAATGACGGATGAACTACGTGTAACGGTTGTTGTTACAGGTATCGGCGCTGAAAATAAACCCGATATTACTTTAGTACCGACGCCAGCGAAGAAAATCGAAGAAGCGAAAGTTGAATCAGCGAAAGTTGAAGAAACAATTAAAGCGACAGTTGTACCAGCCGATAACCAAGTAGATGTACAGAAAGTGGCTGTTGGTGAAAGTAATACGACAACGGCAACGAAAAGTGAACCGGATTATCTTGATATTCCTGCGTTCTTACGTCGCCAAGCAGACTAATACTTTATTGTATTGTAGCTAGAATATGATTCAGTCTTACGGGTTATTTTTAGCGTAAAGACTGAATTATATAAGACGTGTTTGGATTGGTGATTTTGCATTTCCAGTAGGGCTGTGGTAAATTGCTCGGCCTCGCGTTGGAGTGTGGGATTTAAATAGGGTGGCATTAATGATTAAACAAAGAACATTAAAACAAGCGGTACGTGGCACCGGCATCGGTCTGCATTCTGGCAACAAGGTTACCCTTAATCTTCGTCCAGCGGCAGCCAATACTGGTATTATTTATCGTCGTATCGATCTTGATCCAGTTGTTGATTTCAAAGCATCAGCTGACATGGTCAAAGATACGATGTTATGTACTTGTCTAATCAGCGAAGACGGCCATCGTATTTCTACCGTAGAGCACATAAATGCGGCATTAGCGGGTCTCGGCATCGATAATATTATTATTGAAGTAGATGCGGCTGAAATTCCAATTATGGATGGCAGTGCTAGTCCTTTTATTTTCTTACTGCAAAGTGCGGGAATCGAAGAGCTAAATTGCGCTAAGAAATTTATTAAGATCAAACAACCTATCCGTGTTGAAGATGGCGATAAATGGGCTGAATTCTTACCGTCGAACCATGGTTTTATTATGGATTTACGTATTGAATTTGATCATCCGGTCTTTGAAGGTCAAAACCAGCATATCCGAGCAGATTTTTCGGGTGATTGGTTCCATCAAGAAATCAGCCGAGCACGTACTTTCGGCTTTATGAAAGACATTGAATACTTACAATCACAGAATCTTGCACTAGGCGGTAGCTTAGATAATGCCATCGTAATTGATGAATTCCGTATTCTCAATGATGACGGTTTACGTTATGACGATGAATTCGTGAAACATAAAGTACTTGATGCTGTCGGCGATCTATACTTATCAGGTCATTCAATTTTAGGTGAGTTCAGAGCATTCAAAACTGGCCACGGCATGAATAACTTATTATTAAGAGCATTACTTGCTAATCAAGAAGCGTGGGAATTTACCACGGTCGATGAAGCTCAAGATGCACCAATTCGTTGGTTAGAACCCAATCTAGAACTGGCGTTATAATCTAATCAAATCTGTTTGGTATCTCGGAACTGAGTGAGTTAGTTCGCTCTGAGATAAATACAGATAGAATTGTGGCATTAAATTGTTTATATTTAGTGTCACAAATTCATTAATTAATAAAAGATTATGAGCGTTACAGTGACTTACTCGAATGGTAAACATAACCATTCTAAATTATTTAATATCTACCTTTTAATATTTGCATTAATAGCTGTTATTGCCATCTCGATTACGTCTTCTTGGTTTCTCTATTCAAATTTTTCTTCCCAAGCAATACAACTTAAGATTGCTAAAACTCAGCAGAAATATCAACAACAAGCCGATGAAGTTCTTGCGCTACGTCAAGAAACTGATTTGAAAATCGCCGTATTTGCGAGTAAAGTTGGCATGATGCAAGCTGAGGTTAACCGTTTGAGTTTATTAGGTGATGAATTGGCAAAAGATGCCAGTTTGACGCGTGGTGAATTTGATTTTAACTTAAAACCTGCAATCGGCGGTCCGATTGATACTGATTCAAGTTATGCTGTTGATTTACAAGCCTTGCTAGAAGAGATGGATTTACTGTCACTGGAAGTAAATAATCGCTCACAACAGCTATCACTACTTGAAACTATGCTATTGAATCACAATATAACTGATGAGGCTGTTTTATCTGGACGTCCTGTTATTCAACGTGGTTCTTGGTTATCGTCTCATTACGGCGTACGTAAAGACCCTTTTACAGGGCGAGCGACTATGCATAAGGGGATTGATTTTGCAGGTAATGATGGCATGAACATTATTGCTACGGGTGCTGGAGTGGTAACCTGGTCTGGGAGACGTTCAGGTTATGGATTATTAGTCGAGATTAACCACGGAAATGGCCTGTCGTCACGTTATGCCCATGCTAAAGAGTTAATTGCAAAAGAAGGCGACGTTGTAGGCAAGGGGCAAACTATTGCTATTATGGGAAGTTCAGGGCGCTCTACTGGACCTCATGTGCACTACGAAGTGCTAAAATCGGGACGACAAGTCGATCCTAAACGCTATGTTTATCGCTAAAATGCT
>Ga0209292_1005709_pt1 | contig 12563 bp, 10 predicted proteins | sample GOMGulsemesocosm_2_FD_184634 | JGI IMG/M metagenome (GOLD analysis project Ga0209292, IMG submission 184634) | Methane-oxidizing microbial communities from mesocosms in the Gulf of Mexico - GOM9C Gulf of Mexico (SPAdes) (version 2) | ecosystem: Environmental > Aquatic > Marine > Cold seeps...
TCATATTGTTCACACTAAAGCGCTCGGGCTTGACTAAACTCTCAGATTTTAAAAATAAACTTTTAGGTGCTGTTGAAGGCTTTTCTTATGGAAAGGAAATAAAGTCCAATCCACACTTGATCCTCTCTTTTCAAAAAGATGACATTACCAATATTAAATTGTTGTTAAATGGGCGGTTTTCTGGCGTTTTAGGTGGTTTTCCTGGCACTGTGATGGCCGTTAAAGCAAATAATAGGACCAGTGAAATCCATTACGACCTAGATAAACCGGTCGCTATTTTAGAAAGCTTCTATGTTTGTAATAATAATCCAGATGGCGTGAAGCTCTGCAACTCTATTAATAAAGCTATCGAGTCTTTATTGCGAAAAGGCGTCTTAGAGTTGAATGAAGAGACAGGATTTAGTCGGTTTAATCCGCAAAAGTGAAAATGTGGAGTAGGGGAAATACGATTTCTATGGGCTACATTACTCGCGAGTTAGTCGGATGGTTAAGTTGAAGGGCAAAACGCAAGAACTGATCCACAAGGTTTCCTTCACTCTAAAATCCTAAGCTCAGCCTGAATTTGGGGCTTGCTGGATGTTGTTATTAAAAGGAGTTCTTAGTCAGCCAATCAGGAGAGGTGCAAAAGGGAGTATGCGAGGTAGAATTACATTTGCCCTAAGGGCTAAGTCTCCAGTGGCAATGTGATAAGAAACTCAGTTCCCGAGCCTATTTTACTTTGGCAGGTGAGGGTCCCCTTAAGTTTATGCGTCACTAGGTTATAGACAATATGCATTCCCAGACCGGTGCCTCCGTTTTGACGTTTAGTGGTGTAAAAAGGTAAAAAAATATTTTCCTTTACTTCATCACTCATACCACAGCCATCATCACTATAGGTAATAGTGACAACATCGGCATTTAATTGCACGGCGATTTTAATGACTCCTACGTCGACATCTGCATAGCCGTGGATCAATGAATTCATGATTAGATTTGAAAACACCTGCCAGAGAATCCCCGGATAGCCGTATAACATAAGTTCATGATCGTAATCTTGTTTAATGGTAATGCTTTTTTTGTTCAAATTAGGTTCAAGGCTGGTGAGGGTGTTTTTAAAAAAACCGGCCAGAGAAAAACTGTGTAGTTGCTCTATATGCTGATCAGTTGCCACTGTTTTAAAGGTATGTATCAGCTCAGAAACGCGATTGAGGTTATTCATGGAGATATCTATTCCTCGTTTATTTGCGGACAGTAATCGCTCTAAGTCGGTACGTTTCATGGTATTTTGTTCGAAACGCATCGCCATATCCTCATACATATCTTTAATGTGAGTCAGCGATGTCAAACTCACCCCTAGTGGAGTGTTTATCTCGTGAGCAACCCCCGCAACCAATTTTCCTAGTGCGGCCATCTTTTCGCTTTCAATCAACTGATCTTGTGTTTGTTTTAATTCCTCATAGGCCGCACGTAGATGTAGCGCCTGCTGGTCTCTGTGCTCAACCAAATCGACATACTTGTTGTACCAATAGAAAAGCGTATGTATTTCTTGAAGTTCGTATTTATTTTCGTCGTAACCAGAGATGCTTCGCTCTTTGTTTTGCATCGCACTACTCAATGCCTGCAAAGGCTTTAGAACACGACGATTCACATTTATCCACGCCAGTAGAATAAAGCCTAGTGACAGGGCAATAAGAGAACAAGCGATGAACAAGGTCTGGTAGATTCCCTGCATAATTTGCCGCTCTGGTACCATAATAATAAATCGCCAGCCGGAAATGTTTGAAGTATGACTGACAAGAAAGAAAGGCTGATCGTTAATTTTTGCGTAGTGGGGCGTATCATCTGTCGGCGGGAGTAGCTTTGAGTTGACAGAAAGGTCCGGAATTACCGGTATATCCTGGAAAATCACTCTATTGGTTTGATCTAATACCAACAAGGGCATTTTGTTGCTACTTTGCTGTTGCAACATCTGGCGATATGAATCAGTAGAAAATGCCAGATACAAATAGCCAATTAACTCCTCTTGCATAGTGTCTTCATTAAGCCGATATATGTTTTTGATTGCGGGTATTACTTGTTTGTGTCGGGATACCTTATTGATGTTTGACTGAATACCGGGCCAGCAAAGCTCACTCGGGGGCCGTTGAAGGCAGCTGTCAACTTGCGACTTAAACAGTGGCAGATCGATACTGGACACCTCCACCTCAATACTTAATGAATAACTGCGCCCTTCATTAAGTATTAAAGAGATAGCCGTTAAACCATCTAGGCTAAAATATTGGGCCAGATTATCTTCAATAAGCGCATTTACCCTTATCTCATTGATAGAAGAAATGGAAGTCTCTTCAAATAAGGCATCGAGCATATTAGAGTCCGAGACGATGTGATTACTGACCGAAACGACGGGTTTTTGCAGGTTAATCATCGATTGAACTTTTTCTTTTACCATCTCACTGGCAAATTGAATCGCCTGTTCACGCACATAGTAATAGCTGATATATGCAGTGGTCCCTCCAAGTAATGTCACAGGCACGATGCTGCCTATTAGCCAAAAGAAAACGAGCCTGCCATTTAAACTGTGAACCCATCCTGAAAAGAAGCGCATCATTCAGCAGAACCTTAAAGGTCTATTCAAGAGGTAAAATTAATTCAGGAGAGACCCAAGTATCGGCTTCCACCTCTCGACCATTTAGTAGTTCAACCGCTATTCTCACGCCAATAGCGCCCTGTTGATAAGACTGCTGATCCAAGGTCGCTGCAATTCTTCCCTGTTTAACCATCTCTTTCGCCTCTGGAATAGCGTCATATCCAATCACTTTTATGTCGGCACGACCTTTATCTTGCAGTAGTTGACTAATGGCCAATGCCATTACATCATTGGCGCAGAAAAAAGCATCGATATCAGGGAACTGCTCTATGACTTTCTCGCTAAGCTCATAGGCTTCTACAAACTGCCAGTTAGCAGGCTCTTCTCCTAGTAAATTGCGTTGATGGATTGATAAAGCGTTTCTAAAACCGGCAGCTCTGGCGCTAGAGACAGAGGATGAACGCGGACCGAGAACAATATAGGCAGAAGATATATCAGGGTGTTTTTCGAGTACACGCTCAGCTAATGCCTGAGCAGCGCCCTGGTTATCAATGCCGACAAAAGGGATCGTTTGAAGACCTACTTTTTCAGCTTGTGATGTATTGATTTTATCATCCAAGTTCACTAAGACCATACCTTGATCTTGTATCATTTTTAATGCAGGTAGCAGCTGTGCAGTTTTAGCCGGGACAAAAACAATGGCGTCAAACCCTTCCTCTTTGGCGCTGAGTAGCATTTTTTTCTGTAGTCCGACGTATGTTTCATTGGGTGTGCCTTTTGCGAGCAATGTAATCCCAAGTTCATCTGCCGCCTTACGTGCTCCTTGCTCCATAATGACATAGTAGGGGTTGCTCTGAGATTTTGTCAAAAGCATGATTTTTAGCGGTTTTGTAGCCTCTTGAGATACAAGTTTGCTCGGTTGGGGGCTTGGCTCATTCGACTCTGGTGAACAGGCCACGAGCAAAAAAAATACGATAGATGTCACTGGGGTAAAAAGGTGTTTGAAAACCATAATACTATCCTCTGTGAATACGTATAATTTCATATTAGAGGATCTGGATTACACAAGCCACTGTTACTCCACTCATTAAGAATTTTTCTTGTTGTGATATGGAGGTAGATAAAGCTGTGTAATTAAGCGCTGAAGTTGATGACGTGTAAGTTAATTATACGAGATGGCAGTAAGTTATTTAGCCGGTATTTGTATCTTTTACTACGTATAAAAGCGGGGGGATTGTTTAAGGTGATAGGTTTTTTATGGGTAACATTATACGTGTATGGCACGGATTACTTGAACGCCAGGGAGGAAGGTAAGCCTTGAATAAGATAAAAGGAAGCAAAAGGCAGAAGCTGATAATTTGAAAAGTCCACTTTAGTATTTGGGACTATTTCATAGTACCTGAACGGAATATATACTTGATGAGCGCTTTAAGATTATGTGCAAGAAAACACAGAATATTAAACAAATACTCATCAAGTCAAGAAATCATGCCGCTCTTGGAAAAGCGTGCGTGGGGCTGTGATTAAATGTATGGGGCCTATGCAAATTCGATTGAATATAATGGTTTGACGATAGAATTAAGTTCGAGATCCTACTTTATCTAATCAAGGTATTTGAGTTAATGAAATAAGTAGAGGTTATAAAATGCCCAGAACGAAGCAGACCTACATTATTTTAGCTTTTGTATTGTTATTTGGGTTAGTCATCTCTATTTCAAGCGGTTACTTTTTATATGAAATGGAAGAAAGAGCGATTACAAGGGAGTTCCACAAAGAAATTGATGAACATGCCACTTCTTTGCACAGAGAGATTATTGTTAATTTCGAAGCTTTAAGATCACTTGCTATCCTTTTTAGTAATTCTAAAGTTCCAAATTGGAGCCATTTCAGCCTGGAAGCCAAGGGTATACTTAGTCGGCATAATGGTATTCAAGCATTAGAATGGGTACCTCTTATAACACATGAACAAAGGTCAATATTTGAATCAAAACCGTTACTTAATTTGCCAAATTTTGAAATAATAGAAAGGATAAAACAAGGGGACATGAGTAGTGCTCCAAAAAAAGAAGAATATTACCCGGTGTATTTTCTTGAGCCTTATATAGGAAATGAACTGGCTTATGGGTTCGACCTATCTTCAAACAGTACTCGTTATCAAGCTATTATTTTAGCCAGAAATAGTGGCTTACCTATTGCTACAGGGAGTATTACACTTGTCCAAGAAAGCGGTGACCAAAAAGGATTTCTAGCTTTTATTCCCATATACAAGACAAGGAGTTTAGCTACTTTAGAAAAGCGTAAAGATAACTTGTTGGGCCTTGTTCTTGGAGTGTTTAGAATAGGTGATATTTTCAATAACTCTATTAAGCATAAAAAAGTAAAAAATATTCAGATCACCTTATTAGATGAAACAACAACATCCGTTAATGGGTCAGTATTGCATAAAACACAACACATTGGATCTGAGCTGAATACTGATTTAACCTATAAAAAGCAGTTGCCGATATTATGGGCTAGACAATGGAGCATCGTTGCTTCTCCGTCTTATGAGTATTTTTCTAGCAGGCGTAATGTACTACCTTTAGCTGTATTCATATCATTTCTTGTCTTTTCGACCTATATCGCCTTTTATATCAATTATATTTCTAGACGTACCGCTGATATCCAAAAAATCGTAAGTGAACAAAATTATGAAATTTGCGCAGCAAATAAAAAACTCGAATTATTATCGAGAACTGATGGGTTAACAGGAATAGCAAATAGGCGCTGTATGGATGATTTTCTTGAGCAAGAGTGGCGCCTAGCGATAAGAAATAAAACCACATTATCGTTCATTATCATCGATATAGATTTTTTTAAATTGTATAACGACAATTATGGTCACCCACAGGGAGATGATTGTCTAAAAAAAGTGGCTAACCATCTGAAGAGCTTATTACATCGTCCTAGTGACATTATTGCGCGTTACGGTGGAGAAGAGTTTTCGCTCATATTACCGCAGACTACATCCGCGTTCGAAGTAGCGGAAAAATGCCGTACATCGGTTGAAAATTTAAAAATTCCTCATAAATATTCGAAAAACGCACAAGTGATTACCATTAGTATCGGTGTTTGTACTGTGCAACCTAAGATAAACATGTCTTCACGAATTTTAGTGGAAACCGCAGATAAAGCACTTTATATAGCCAAAAATAATGGGAGAAATAGAGTAGAGAGATTGTCCATTGAATCTAGGTATAATAAGGCTTAAATCTTTAGTCGCAGGTGGGTACTCAAAGCGTCTGTATCAGCCCTGTTAAGACGGTAGCTGTATGTTATTTCGGTCCTTCCTGTAAGGTATGAATCTATGGCTGGAGTCTGCCAATTGCACACTCTTCACTTCTAGTATCGTTTTGACTTACCGAAGAGAGGATTACCGTAATAGAAGTTCTTGCATTTACAAAAGGCATAAACACCGCTGATCAGCGGAGGGAGAGTTTTAAATCTTAATCCTTAATCCTTAATCCTTGGCCGCTGTAATAGGCTAAATAGAGTAGAAAAAATACTAAAGGGATGAATGTAACAAGCGTAGAAACATACGATATGATGTTCAATATGCCGCTCACAGTTCTTCTTTGGAAGTAAAGCTGACTACCCTAGTTATTTAGTTGAGAGCGTAACCAAAGCATAGCGTCCTCGACAGTAACAAAGACTTGTATATTTTGAGCATCTAAAGCGGGCACTCGAGCCTTGAAAGTGTCTAACATACAATCGAGTTTTATTACTATTGCCTTTGCCTGCATCCTTTGTGTATTCAACCATTGATTTAGAGTTTCTAATTCTTGGTAGCCCTCAGGGGTCGCACCTTGCATCTCTAGATGGTTGACTAATATACAGAAATCTTTACCTTCGCATTCTTTTACAGCTTGTTTTACTTTCCCGGCAATGTCTTTAAAATCGTATTCGTTACAAGGGCCACTCAGAGTGATTAAAATAATATCATCCTGGATTATTACTTTGTTTTTTGCGTGTGCTGTAAACATTACGCCACCATTTTCTATGGAATATTTTAGATAATCTCTCGTATGCTTGTCTCGTTTTGCTCAATAATATTTTAACTTTGACAATATGCTAGACCAATGGAAAAGAGTTCATCCGAAGTGGTATTTAGCACGCATTGAAGTAGTACCCCTGTAATATATTCCTGTACTCCTCAGTTCCCATAAACAATTTCCAATTGGCTGAAAACTGATCATATTAGCCCTTGCCTTAGTCCTATGCCACTTAAGTATACATGAGTGTGAATGGTTAATATGAAAATAAGTCCCTCACCTATAAGGTACGCAATCTCGATAACGAATTTGAGCCTTGTTATGAATAAGAGGAGCTAAGAAACGACAGTATAAGATACTTTATCTGTTAGACAGGGAACGTCAATCAACGTGCCGCAAACACAACGAATATCGTTTTCAGAAAGTCCTCTTTGTGTGAGCTCCAGAATGTTTAACACAGACAAAGCATTAGGCTGCTGCCTTAAATGATCACATCGATATTAGTTTCAAGGTTATTGTTGCGCTCTGTAAAAATCATGGAAACACTGCGTGCTTGTTTTGCCGACATCCGACGAAAAAGGCTATCAGTTCGATTGCTTTTTTCACCAGCAATATAAAATTGGGTAGTTAATAATTCCTGTTGCCCATTGAGTATTTTAACGTGAATGTGCGGCGTACGCCCTGGGTATACTGTAGGTTTAATAGTGGTGAAGCGAAAGCTGCCATTCATGTCGCTAATGTCATGACCAAACCCTTGAAAGCCAGTGTCATAAACAACGGGTCGATTATCATTTGGGTGTAAATATTTACCGTTAACATCACATTGCCAGATCTCGATACGCAGCCCTGCCAACGGTTTTCCATCTTTTGAAAGCAGTTTTCCTTTGAGGATAATTATTTCGCCACCGGCCTCTTTAATGGTGCCTGATACTTTGATAAGGTTGTTATCTACATCCGCAAAACGCATTGCAGCCCTTGGATAAAACGGCCCCTCTGCCGTGCTCGGCGTCAATATTGCAGCAGCGGTACGGCGTGAAAATGCAATTAGACTTGCCAGACAAACCGAGCCTTTTAATAAACCTCTACGGGTAAATGGTTTCATTTAGCTTATCCCCTTAAACAGATGTTAAAAGAACCTTTAAAAAGCGTAATGCTAAGTTAAAGCATAGCTTAAATAACGTGCAATTTATATTCTAGTGCCTGTCAAACGCTAGGGATAGGGGGATGAGGTTCGGTATTGCTTTTTTCCCTTGAATAATAGCCTTTGTCATTTTCATGCTTTGAAATAATGAAAAAGATGATGGTAGCCATTATTGAAAATTTGCCGCTGCTAGGTTAAATCAGCCATCACCCTATGTAGAGAAGCTAAGAAGCCCCTTAGCGATAAAAGGTTTTTAGCATATCCAAAAACAATCGTGTTTTACGTGGCATAAATTCCATTTTAGGATAATAAGCCACGGTTTTATAGGTTTGGCTGTGTAGCTCAGGCAAAACCGCAATGAGTCTATTACTGATCACTTCTTGCTCTATAATGGCTGCTGGCAGATAGGTAATACCGATATGGTTAATGGCGGCACTGATGAGTACTTCTGTATTATCCGTTTGACACATTATCTGGGGCGCAACAGAGGCTACCTGCTCCCTACCTGTGTAAAAATGCCATATCGGGTTATGCCCCAATGTTCCGTAGATGACACAGGGCATACGTGATAAGTCTTCTATAGCGTGTAACGGACCGTGGGTTTGAATAAATTTGGGAGAGGCGTATAGACTATTGTGATACTCGTAAAATGGCACTGCCACCATGATGGCCGAGTGATAATTTTCTAGCTCGCGGCTAATAGAAATATCGGCTTGGGAACATGGTAATGATTCGAGTGTTCGATTTAATATCGTTAATTGTATCTTAGGATAACACTGCTGAAATTGCGCCAGCATTGGCATTAAAAAACGGCTCGCAATGGGCTGTGGTGTGGCTATTGTTAAATGTCCTTGTGGCTGCGCATGTACATTTCTTACTTCATCGAGACTGCTTAACCAGTCACTCTCTATCGTGTGAAGGCGCTGATAAAAAATGAGCCCAGCCTCAGTAAGGTGCTGACGCCGAGTAGTGCGCTTCAACAATTGCACATTCAATGCTTTTTCTAGTCTTACCAAATGCTTACTTACCGCCGACGCACTTATACCTAAGCTCTCAGCCGCCTTAGCTAATGAGCCTAAATCAACAATACGCTTAAACAATGTAGCATCATCAAAAACAATCAAGATTAATTCCTGTAGAGAAAGAGTGGTATTACATTTTATATCATTATCAATGCATAAGAATCCGTTATTGTCTAATCTACCTCTACAAACAATAGGAGAAAATAATGTCAGAGCCAATCATCACGCAACCTGTATATGAAACTGTTCGCTGGTTAGCCAATAAAGGCGTGGATAAACAACAAATGATACAAGCGATGACTCGATTAAGTAATGACCTAAAAAACTTGCCTGGTTTTATTGAGCAAACACTCTATCAACGAGAAAATAATGAATGGCTTGCGATTTATTATTGGAAAACCGAGCTACAAGCACATGATTCGAACCTCTTAGTGGCAGAGAAAGACAGTTTTATTCAACTAGTTTCGCTGATACAAGCAGACAGCATTGAGATAGAAGTGCTTAGCCCTCTTCAGCAGGCTAAAACAAGCTAAGGGACTGCGTCGTACCCGAGTAGGCGAAGGGGCGGGTTTTTCTTTTTGCTTTGGGGAAAAAGGCAAGGTCTGATCTTGTTCTTTGCTCAACATCACCCACGTTGTAAGAGCTCTCAACCAGTAACCTCCCAAATCACAGGTAAAAAATCCCCCTCTGAATAAATTCAGAGAAGGCTGTTTTTAGTAATGAGGGGTGGAGGTGGCGTTCCACCAATAATGTGATTAGCCTGCTGATTATACCGAATGTTTATTATAATATTTTGAATCTGTCCCCATAAAGGCCTCCGTTTAAATCGGTCATAATTACCATCATTTACGGGATTAAGAAGCACTCAAATATGGACATACAATTAATACGTATTGAATTTCATCTTTAGAAATAACGTGGCCATCACTACTTGATTTTAGCCGGTAAAATATTCCTTGTAACAGGTTTTGGCCATGTGGCGGTATAGAGCACTCATCAATGAAGGGTGAAAAGCGACATTCTATGCTCAATATTACTTCATTTAAGGTGCCTATAAGACAACAACCTAAAATACCTAACAATTAAATTGACCTTTTCGTATCAGGCTGAAAATAGGATATATTAAGGATATTCTAATACGTAGAATTTATTCATAGATGCAAATTCTAATTATCTGCAATTTCAGTATGAGTAATAAAATGATGGGATACTTTCGAAATCTAAACTTTACCCTTGGTTGTCTCGCTATTATTTTAAATGGAGAATTTGCTTTTGGACAAGCTTATTCAGGCCAAACAATAATGGCATTTAGAATTGATCAATTGACCTATTCGTCTATAGGAAATACTGAAGGATATCTATTGGAAAGTGAACTGTTAAGGCGAGTAGAACAATTATACGGGTATAAATTTGAAACTGTTGAAGGGTTACCGTTTAAGCGTTTAGTGTTGGGGTTCGAACATTCAAAAAGTGCCATCGCAGTTGGTTTTTGTTTACAAAATGAAAGTTATGAATATCTTAAAAAAATATCAGGCCACCAAAGCTACCCTTTAATATCCGCTACTCTGTATCGCTACCAAGGGTTTCGAATATACACTCGAAAAACAGATCCTATTATCCATTCATTGGAAGAGCTTGCTTCCAAAAAAGTTGGCGTAGTGCGTGGGATGGCCCTACCAGCAAGATTAAGCGACTTCGAAGCAACACTAAAAAATAAGATTAAGATGGAAACAGTCGATAGTGAAAAGCAAAATATTTTAAAACTAAAGCTAGGAAGGATTGACGCATTTATCAGTAATGCTGCAGAGACAGCTCTACATTCAGAAAATAATCGATATTCGGCGGAAGATTTTCACTCCAGTACAGAAATAGAAAGAATAAACTGTGGTGTTATCTTTCACCAATCAAACGATGGGGCAAGACTTCTTTCTGCATTCAATGTTGCCATCAGTGATATGCATCTTGATGGGAGCTACTGTAAAATCATGAAAGACAGCGTGATTTCAACGGTGTCTTGTGTTGAAAAAAAATAAAACATATCCGAATTGCAGTTCATCAACTAAGCTTATTCTTGTCCATATAGAGTGGGTTACTCTCATGAAAATGAGAATATGTGAGAAGGGCCTTTATGGTCGGAGAGTTGAATATCAGTTTTATTAGTGAAGTGAGTCGTAAAGCTTCTCTAGCCTAATTAAGGAGTAGACGGTGCGATACTGCATAATTTTTTATCTCATTCTACATAGTCAAGTTTCCATGTCTCAAACATCTACAAGAGATACAGAAGGACAAGTTTATAATAAATCAGCGCTTGTTTTTTCAACCTTTAATTCTTATACACTGTCGCATGTGGTCTCATCTGTACTTAAAGAAGCATATGTAAAACTTGGCATTAGTACTTCTATTAGTTATTTACCCGGGAATCGATCACTACTTTATTCTAGTACAGGAATAGTGGATGGAGAACTTTTTCGTATTGAAGGTATTCATAGAGAATTTCCTGAATTGATTCAAATTAAAGAACCGATATTAGAGCTAGAGACAATTGCTTATAGTTCAGATGTAGAATTTAATATAAATGGCTGGAAAAGTTTAAATCCATATAAATTGGGTTTCCTGCGGAGCTTCAAAAAAGCCGAAAACAAAACAAAAGGTATGAATATCTATCAAGATGACAGTTTGAATAACCTTTTTAAACTGTTGAGTAAAGGTCGTATTGATTTAGTCATTGAATCTCAAATTGGGGCGTCTGTTATTTTACCGCTAGAAGATAAACCAGAGGTTAAAGCTTTATATCCGCCAGTAGACCGTTTTTACATTTATCACTATTTACACAAGAAAAACAAAAGATTATTGCTCCCAATTACAACGGTACTTGCAGAGATGCGTCTATCTGGCGAAATTCAGCAAATCATAGACAGCACGCTTCAAAAATTAGCGAAAGCTAAGTAAAAGAGAGTAGTTAATTATCTAGAATTTTACCCTTGGGTAATACTAAAGTAATTGAAGTTTATAAATCATTACTGGGGGTGTTTGTTTGAGCTAGAGTCAGTATTCTCTTCTAAAGTTTTCGAATAGGGGTTTCGTATGCAGAAAGTGGGTGTTGGTAAACAGAGGGCAGGAGCTGCACTTTTTCTTCTCGTTCCTCAATTAACTTTTGCGTCAGATATGGGAAATGGTCCTGCGGGATTAGTTGTTTGGTCTATTGGTACAGTGATTGCTTTATTAATATCGTTTATTTCAGCTTGCTCTAGAGATGATCTGGGAGCGCTTCAAGGGTTTAAACTGAAAAAATTCATTGTTGTATTATTAATTCAAATGCCTGTGATTTTTATTATTGGGGTTATCGCTATCTTTACATAAATTCTGCGGCAAAAAAACGATTCAACTAACATTCGTCTTTGTACCATCAGTGCCAATTAAACTGATAGCCTATCTTTCATAATAGGCCGAATTGTTTATATAAAAGAGAGGGAGTTAAATCTATACAGCTTTAGCGAACACTGCCACCTAGAAAGATTTTTATATGTAAGGAGAGTAAAAATAAAACTTGCTCACTCCAGCAGCAATTGATCTTCTACTTATCTTATCTGAATATTTATAAGTTAATCATCGAGGCTAAATAGCGATAAATGTCACTTCTTTGGCAAAACAAAAATTAAAACTAATAAATTTTCACTCATAGACTTACAGTGGCTGGTTTCGGCCCAAAACAGTCATTTAGGTAGACTTACATTTTACCAATGGTTCATCCTTTTTATTCATCAGCGACTAACGCTTAATAATCCGTTTAAGTGTCTACTGTT
>Ga0209292_1005711_pt1 | contig 12558 bp, 11 predicted proteins | sample GOMGulsemesocosm_2_FD_184634 | JGI IMG/M metagenome (GOLD analysis project Ga0209292, IMG submission 184634) | Methane-oxidizing microbial communities from mesocosms in the Gulf of Mexico - GOM9C Gulf of Mexico (SPAdes) (version 2) | ecosystem: Environmental > Aquatic > Marine > Cold seeps...
TGAAAATCGTACGAAGATGACAGTGATTTAAGCTGCAGGCGCTGCTCTTTCTGCAACAGTTCAATACTGTTATGTGTCACCGCCAGATCTGCTTTCACATTCATTAAGGCGCTCTTCCACGTATAAGTCACCGTCCAATACATGGTCAGCGCAAACAGCGCAAATAACGTCAGAATGATCGGTACCGAGGTAAGTACCAGCAAGCGGTAACGAACCATGGTTCTAAAACGTTTAATCCATAACAATATAAATTGCTTCATTTTCATAAGGCAGCTTCATCAATCCATTCTTTATATTTACGCTCTAACGTTTTACGTGCTACGCCAAGCTTACGCGCCGCTGCTGATTTATTCCCTTCATGAGAATCAACAACCTGCATGATATGTGCTTTTTCGACTTGCTTTAATGTCCATGCCGTTGGATAACAATATTGTTCTTCATCACCATCAACAACTGATGAGCAATGACAGGGGCTCTCTAAATTAGCTTCATCCATACGGGTCTGATCAAATTCAGCAATGCCCGCTCTTGGTAACGGCACTGTATCCCCTTGCAGCTCTCGCCAGTATTCCGCTGGCGGTTTACCAAGTAAAATACAACGCTCCATCAGATTACGTAATTCACGGATATTACCGGGCCAATCATACGCTTGCATCGCTTGTATATCTTCATGCGTCCAGCTTACACTTTTCATGCCTAAGTCATTAGATAATTTCAGCGTAAAGTGGTGCGCCAGTGCAGGAATATCTTCAACACGATCACGCAGAGGCGGTAAATCAACCGTTAGTACATTCAAACGATAATACAGATCTTGACGAAAACGCCCTTCTTCCACTTCCACTTTTAAATTACGATTGGTGGCAGCGACAATACGCACATCAACCGCAATTTCGCGTTCACCACCAACTGGCCTAATCGCTTTTTGCTCTAATACCCGTAATAACGACGATTGCATGGCAAGTGGCATCTCACCAATTTCATCAAGGAATAAAGTACCGCCGTTAGCAACACGAAATAATCCTTCGCGGCTTTTTTTAGCCCCTGTAAACGCCCCTTGAATATGACCAAACAATTCACTTTCTAATAGATCCGGTGCAATCGAACCACAGTTTAATGGTACAAAAGGACCATTACGTAAACTAAGTTGATGTAAAGCCCGCGCCACTAACTCTTTACCGGTACCCGATTCACCTTCAATTAATACCGCGGCCATAGATGGGGCAATCTGGGTGATCAGCTTTTTCATCGACAAGGTTTTACTGGCATCACCAATAATATCAATCGGGAATGTACGCTCAATATCGCGTTGCAAAGCAAAGTTCTGACGTTCCACTAAGCGACGTTCGATACAACGACTCACCGATTGCATCATTTGCTCGAGATTAAATGGTTTTAAAATAAAATCAGATGCACCTGCGCGTAACGCTTTAATCGCAGTATCGAGATCAGCATAACCCGTCATAAAGATCACATCACTACGTCGTGTCTGTGGATCAAATGCTTCATGCCATTCAATACCCGAGCGACCAGGTAAATTGATATCAACGATCAATAAATCAAAATGACAGCGCTTACGGAGCTCCTCTGCTTCCTCGATACTACCAGCGGTATCAACCTGGGCAAATTTTTTGCTTAATGCTTTCTTTAAGATCGCGCGCATACCCGGTTCATCATCAACAACAAGTACAGAGACAGCAGCCCAAGAGGAAGAAGAAGTAAATTCAGACATAAATATAAATAACTACCGTAATTTTTAAGTTGCGACATTTTGTCTCATATCGACTAACAAAGTCAAAACTGTTTCAAGTCTTTATTTTCACTCAATTTAATCAAAATATTATTTACCTTTTAAATTAACCACTTATTGGTATTAATGGTGTTTTATGTGGTTTATTTTTTAATTTGGCACCTAATTTGCTTTATAACGAGAAATACTGTGATTTTTCAACTAACTTATAACCATAACTTTAACGTCAGGAAGACCGAATGACTGTAACGCCGATGACTGTAATACCGATGAGATGTATCCAAACATTACTTGCGATTTTAGCCCTTGCAACAACAGCTAGCGTGAATGCAGCAGACGACATGAAGATCCGCTTGGCTACCACCACCAGTACTTATCATTCAGGACTTCTTGATTTCTTATTACCAGAATTCAAAAAAGACACAGGTTACAGCGTCGACGTACTTGCCGCCGGTACCGGTAAATCACTGCGTATGGGTCAAAATGGCGATGTTGATTTGGTGATGACTCACGCACCTAAATCAGAAGCTAAATTTGTTGATGCGGGTTATGGCGTGCTACCTCGTCAATTGATGTATAACGACTTTGTATTAGTTGGCCCAAAATCAGATCCGGCAAAAATCAATGCCGATAAAGACGTAGTGAAAGCACTTGCAGGTATCGCATCTTACAACGCCACTTTCATTTCTCGTGGTGATGACTCTGGTACTAACAAAAAAGAACTAGGCCTATGGGCACAAACTAAAATGGCACCAAACTTTACCGGTTACAAAGCGGTAGGCCAAGGCATGGGACCAACACTTAATATGGCATCAGAGCTACAAGCGTACACATTAACTGACCGTGGTACTTGGTTAGCTTACCAGAACAAACTAGACCTTAAGATTGTTGTACAAGGTGATAAACGCTTATTTAACCCGTACCAAGTTATCTTAGTTAACCCAAGCCGTTATCCGGGGATCAACTATCAAGGCGCTAAGGTGTTCAGTGATTGGTTAGTTAATCCAAAAACACAGACCATGATCAACAGCTATAAACGTAACGGCGAGCAACTGTTTGTTGCCAACGCAAAATCATAATTAACCCATTAGCAACTTAGATACCGAATGAATATTTGGCAAACGACCCAAGACGCAGTACAACTTCTCTTCAGTGGCGATATGGCACTGTGGGGAATCGTCGGTGTGTCATTTTCAGTATCTTTGCTGGCGATTGCACTGGTATTAGTTCCAGCGTTAGTGATCGCCTTTGCCCTCGCCTACAGCAAGTTTCCTGGGCGTTGGCTGCTATTGTCATTATTTAATACCTGTCAGTCCATTCCAACTGTGGTGATTGGCTTGTTACTTTATATGATGCTGTCCCGTGCTGGTCCGCTCGGAGATTGGCAGGCGCTGTTCACCCAAAAAGCCATGATCTTGGGACAAATGATGGTTTGTTTTCCCATTTTAGTGTCAATGATGCATGCCGCGTTTCAAAACAGTGATCGCCGCGCTTGGGAAACAGCACTGACATTAGGGGCAAGCTTACCTCGGGCGTTGTTAAGTTTAATGTGGGAATGTCGATTCCCGTTACTTGCAGCTATTATCGCAGCATTTAGCCGTATCATTACCGAAGTTGGCTGCTCAATGATGGTCGGCGGTAATATTTTAGATTCGACCCGAAATATTCCCACTGCAATCGCCTTAGAAAGCTCAAAAGGCGCATTCGCACAGGGTGTCGCCCTAGGTATGGTCTTATTGATCTTAGCATTAGGACTTAATTTTTTATTATCGTTCGCTCGTGGTAAAGCCCACCTGCGCACCAATTAGGCAGAGGTATAGGTCATGTCGCAAATTGCAATTCAAGCAGAAGATATCTCGATCCGCTTTAAAGATCGGCTGCTTTTTCACATACCTCACCTTAAATTTGGTCCGCAAGAAGCGATTTACCTCACAGGTGGCAACGGGGTCGGTAAGACCACATTATTAAAAATCTTATCCGGTTTACAAAACCCAACCACAGGCAAAGTTAACCTGCAGTGTAACAACTGGTTTGCCCGCTTATTTAAAAGTAATGCTAAAAATGGCGTTATCTATATGCATCAAACACCTTACATGTTTGATGGTAGCGTACTGGATAATGTCTGTTATGGTTTAAAATTCGCCATTAGAGGTCGTCAAGCGCAACGAAGTGAAGCGATAACAGCCCTACGTATGGTAGGGTTAGAAACTCTCGCTAATGAACATATTTCGGTATTATCAGGTGGTGAGCGTCAACGCGTGGCAATGGCAAGAGCATGGGTACTGAAACCAAGCGTGCTATTAATGGACGAATCGAGTGCCAGCATGGATACAGAATCCATCGAGCGCCAAGTAATACTCGCTAAAGACTTGCTTGAACGTGGCTCAACCTTAGTGATCACCAGCCACCAACAAAATGCGCTTACCGCACTTTGTCGCCGTCAGTGGTGTATTAGCAACAGCAAATTAATCGAACGAGCAGATCTACAGCTCATTAAAAAAGATAAGGACAATTATGCCTTCGGCTGAACAGACAAGTTGGGTAATTTTAGCAGGCGGACAAGCCAGTCGCATGGGTGGCGATGACAAGGGCTTAGTAACATTAGCCGGCAAAGCCATGATTGAGCATGTTATCGACACGCTATCGCCACAAACTAACAAGATAGCCATTAACGCCAATCGAAATCAAGATATTTATAACCAATACGGCGCGGTATTTGGCGACCAATTGCAAGGTTATCAAGGTCCGCTCGGTGGTATGCATGCGGCTATTTTACATTTAGACAATGCTGACTGGATTGGCTTTGTACCCTGTGATTGTCCACAGTTACCAACAGACTTAGTCGCGCGGATGGCTGCAGCTTGCGAAACCGATACTGATATTGTGGTGGCCCATGATGGCGAACATATTCAGCCAGTGGTGACGCTATTACATCGCCGTATTTTGCCAAAACTAGAAGCCTTTTTAGCGAACGGTGACCGCAAGATTGTTCTACTGTATCGTCAATGCAACATGCTCACAGTTGATTTTAGCGATCAGCCTAATGCCTTTGTAAACTTAAATACGCCAGCAGAATTACACCAGTTTGGACAAACAAAATGAGTCAACATCAATGAGTAAAATCTACGCGTCACTCCCTTTACTTGGCTTTGCTGCATTCAGTGGCACAGGCAAAACAACCCTACTCGAAGCAATACTGCCAAAGTTAGTTGCGCGTGGTATTCGTGTTGCTGTGATTAAACATGCGCATCATGATTTTGATATAGACCAACCGGGGAAAGACAGCTATCGCCTGCGTAAAGCTGGTGCCAGCCAAATGCTGATCTCATCTCGTTGTCGCCGCGCCTTAGTCACGGAAACGCCAGATGAAGAAGCGACACTGCCGCACTTGATCGCACAGTTAGATCAAACTCAACTCGACCTGATCTTGGTTGAGGGCTTTAAAAAGCTGAATTTCCCAAAAATTGAATTACATCGTACTGAAGTTGGTAAACCTTGGTTACATCCAACCGACAATAATATTATTGCTATCGCAGCGAATGTGCCTGCGCCAGCACAGTTAACCGGACAGAATGAACTACCCAATCTCGATATTAATGATCTTGAGCAGATCACTGAATTTGTGATCAGTTTTATTCAAGGTGAAGTCAATACGACAAAGCCAGAACAAGCACAAGGCTTACAATGTGGGGATTTAACACCACAGGGCATGTTATCTGTCACAGAAGGTCGAGAGCGCATTCTTGGTCATATTGTACCAATTGAGCAATCAACGACTGTTGATTTAAAAGCAGCTTTGGGTCAAATTGTCGCACATGATGTACTTTCACCTGTGAATGTACCGCAACATACTAATTCAGCAATGGATGGTTATGCTATCCGTGGTGATGATTTAGAACGTGAAAGCTACACGGTTGTCGCCCACGTTATGGCCGGACATAGTTATGACTTGCCTCTCGAAAAAGGCCAAGCAGTCCGGATCATGACTGGAGCTGCGGTACCACAATGTGCCGATACTGTGGTTATGCGTGAGCAAGCCCAGCAAACAGACGCCACTCCAGATCACTCGGTAAATAGCAGCGTACGCTTTGATCTAACCATGGCAGCCATCCACCCAGGTCAAAATGTCCGTCAGGCAGGTGAAGACCTCGCATTAGGTCAAACAGCAGTTCACGCAGGAAGTAAGATCACTGCGCCAGAGTTAGGTATGATAGCCTCACTCGGCATTAATCAGGTGGCCGTGAAAAAACCGGTACGTGTTGCTATCTTTTCAACCGGTGACGAAGTACAACATCCAGGCGAAGCACAAAAGAACAACTGCATTTACGATTCAAATCGTTACACCTTACACGCTATGTTAATGCAAGCGGGTTGTGAAGTGATAGACCTAGGTATTATCGAAGACAGCGAAGCAGCATTAGAAGCAACCTTACAGCAAGGCTGCGAACAGGCCGATTTGATCTTATCTTCCGGCGGTGTCTCTGTCGGTGATGCCGATTACATCAAAACAGTCTTAGATAAGCTGGGACAAATTAATTTCTGGCGTATCAACATGCGCCCGGGTCGCCCGTTAGCATTTGGGCAAATTAACGATACACCGTTTTTTGGTCTACCGGGTAACCCTGTGGCGGTGATGGTGGTGTTCTTACAATTTGTGGAGCCTGCGATCCGTAAACTACAGGGAATGACTGATTGGCAACCGCAAGTTTTCAATGCTGTAGCGACCGAAAGGTTCCGTTCTCGCCCTGATCGTACTGAGTATACCCGCGGTATTTTTAGTTTTGATGCAAACGGTCGATTAACGGTGAAAAGTACCGGACAACAAGGTTCAGGTATCTTACGCTCGATGAGTGAAGCGAATTGTTTAGTTGAAGTATTACCTGAACAGGCAAATGCAGAAGTTGGTGATTCGGTTCGAGTGATCCCATTACAAGGCCGTGTTTAATTCTTCAACTGTCACCACGTTATAATAACGTAACGAACGACAAATACGAAAAGGGCAGCTGATAAAATCACGCTGCCCTTTTATTTTATTTACTTTCTTTATCACTACGCCAGATAAGAATTACTTATCAATTACAGGCTTATCTGTAGCCGACTCTGTCGCTGACGGTGTTGTATCTGTCGGTTGATTCTCTGGTAAGTTTTTTACTTTGTCATACCAGATATCATGATGCTCTTTCGCCCACGTTTCATCAACTTCACCTGTCACCATACCTTCTAGTGATGCTTCGATACCGACTAGACCAACGTAGATATGGAATACAAAACCGCAGATCAGTACTAGCGATGCCAGCATATGCACTAAGTTAGATAGTTCCATGTCTCGGCGAGTTTGCTCAAAGATTGGGAAATCGAGAATAAAGCCACTAAAGATAATGAACACACCACAGAATATCAGTAACCAGAACAGCGCTTTTTCACCACCATTAGAGAAATCAGCTGATGGATGTGTACCTTTGTGTTTACCAACCATACCGCCCATTTTCATGAACCAGTTAATATCCACTTTGGTGAACAGACTCTTACGCCACCACTTAATCATCACCGTAAATAGTAAGATCGCAAATAATGGGCCCACATAGTTATGATACTGCTTTGCGCCGTAAATGATCATGCCCCAAATATCACGGGCAACAACCGGTTTAATAAAGTGTTTACCGTATACCAATAGCAAGCCAGTCACAGCTAGACTTAAGAACGTGAATGCCATACTCCAATGCAAAGTACGATCAACCAGACTCCAACGTTTGATCTTACGGCCAGTTTTAGCTTTGCTTAGTCTGAGTGGACCAATCGTAAAATAAGCCAGTACCACTAAACCAATACTGCCAAAGATAGCGAGTGCACCGAGTGGCGACATCCACTTCTCTTTCAGAATAAACCAAGCTTGTCCCGGCACACTGATCAATACCCCGTGTTCCGGTGATTTAGATGTGGTGTAGCCCTCTTGACCATCTCGTACTGCACGCCAATAATCAGCGCCAGCAAAACCCGCAAGTTCACCTTTTACTGACGATTCGCCTAAACGTTCACTGCTAGTCTTGTTATCTGCAGCTTCATTAGCAAATGCTGACAAGGTAAAGCTCAGCATTAATACACTCACCAATAGAGTGAACCAACGTTGAATTCGCTTAGTCATTAAATCTCCTCACTGTATCTAAATAACAGCGCTAAATAGGCAGCGGCTTTATCACCAAAGTCGCTTACCCATGTTTATATTAGTTGCTACGTTACCCGTTAATTCTGTGCCCACTAACGATAAGTGAACACAGACTTTGCCCATGGCTAATGACTTAGCTATGGGTAAAAATTAACTGTTTTGGGGTTTACTCGCGTCATAAGCAAGGTCGTCAGTACTTGCCCAACCCGCATTTTTCGCCCCACGTGCAACAACACGCTCAGCATAAACATCAGAGATTTTTGCAGCATCACCAGCAAGCAAGGCTTTGGTTGAACAAAGCGACGCACACATAGGTAATTTACCTTCAGCGATACGGTTTGCGCCGTATTTTTGCTTCTCTTCGGCAGAACCGTCTTCTACATTAGGTCCACCCGCACAGAAGGTACATTTATCCATCTTGCCACGTTCAGCAAAGGCATCTTGTTTAGGGAATTGCGGTGCGCCAAATGGGCAGGCAAACAAACAATAACCACAGCCGATACACAGATCTTTATCGTGCAGCACAATGCCATCTTCAGTACGTTCGAAGCAGTCAGCAGGACAAACTGCCATGCACGGTGCATCAGTACAATGCATACAAGCAACAGAGATTGAGCTTTCACCCTGTTCACCATCATTTAAAGTAACTACGCGGCGGCGTTGGATACCCCACTGTAGTGCATCATCATTTTCATTCTTACATGCGGTTACACAACCATTGCATTCAATACAACGTTTAGAGTCACACAGAAATTTCATACTCGCCATCGGAATGACTCCTTACGCTTTGGTAATTTTACAGAGGGTTACTTTAGTTTCCTGCATTTGTGTCACAGGATCATAACCATAGGTTGTTGCAATGTTTGCAGATTCGCCCGATACATACGGGGTTGAACCTTCAGGATAGTTGCCACGTAAATCTTCACCTTGGAAATAACCACCAAAGTGGAACGGGATAAAGGCAAGACCCGGTTTAACACGGCGTGTAACCATAGCTTTAACGTGAATACGGCCTTTTTCTGCACCTTCAACCCACACCATTTCTCCATCTCTGAAACCTAAATCGTTGGCATCTTTCGGGTTAACTTCAACAAACATTTCTTGTTGTAACTCAGCTAACCATGGGTTTGAACGGGTTTCATCACCACCACCTTCATACTCAACCAAACGCCCAGAGGTAAGCACTATCGGGTATTCACCTGATACATCTTTATCTTGGATTGATTTGTATAGCGTTGGCAGACGGAACATAGCTTCACTATCATTCCACGTAGGATAATCAGTAACTAGATCACGACGCGGTGTATATAACGGTTCACGATGAAGTGGCACAGCATCAGGGAATGTCCATACCACAGCACGGGCTTTTGCGTTACCGTAAGGGATACAACCGTGCTTAATTGCCACACGCTGAATACCGCCAGAGACGTCAGTTTTCCAGTTTTTACCTGCTGCTTTTACTTTCTCATCAGCAGTCAGTTCATCCCACCAGCCAAGTTGCTTAAGCAGTTTGTCACTGAACTCTGGGAAGCCACCTTCTAATTCGCAGTCTTTTGAATAACTGTCAACGGCCAATAAGCTTTCGCCATTACGTTCAACACCAAAACGAGCACGGAAGTTACCGCCACCCAGTGCCACAGGCTTAGATGTATCATAAAGAATATGGGTCCCAGGGTGTTTCATCTCAGGTGTGCCCCAACATGGCCAAGGTAGACCGTAAGTCTCACCGTTCGCAACACCACCTTCAGCTTCAAGCGTTGTTTTGTGGAACGTATGCCAGTTCTGCTGATGGGCTTTTAGACGTTCAGGACTTTGACCTGTATAGCCAATTGTCCACATACCTTTGTTGAATTCACGGGTAATGTCTTCAATTACAGGTTGGTTGTTCTTCACTGCAATATTTTTGAATAACTGCTCCGCTAAACCGAGTTTCTTCATCAGCAAATACATGATCTCATGATCAGGTTTTGATTCGAATAGTGGTTCAATTACCTGGTCACGCCATTGAATTGAACGGTTGGTTGCAGTCACAGAACCCGTTGTTTCAAACTGCGTTGTCGCTGGTAGCAAGTAAACATTGTCAGTACGACCATTCATGACGGCTGCAACACCTGGATACGGGTCTACAATAACCATCATGTCCAGTTTGCCCATCGCAGTGCGCATTTCTGGTCCACGAGTTTGTGAGTTAACTGCGTGACCCCAATAGAACATGGCACGAATGTTATCGTTCTGCTCGATATTGTCTTTATTTTCTAATACACCATCAATCCAACGAGATACTGGAATACCGGCATGGTTCATTGGTTTTTTGCCACGGTAAGCATTTTGATCAAAGCGGCCTTTTAGCCATTCATAATCAACATCCCATACCCCAGCCCAATGCTTCCAAGCACCTTCAGAAAGGCCGTAGTAACCCGGTAAGTTATCTGCTAATACACCAAAGTCAGTCGCACCCTGTACGTTATCGTGGCCACGGAAAATATTAGCACCACCACCAGGCTTGCCCATGTTGCCAAGCGCAAGTTCAAGGATACAATATGCACGGGTATTATTGTTACCCGTAGTATGTTGCGTACCACCCATACACCAAACCACACAACCAGGGCGGTGTTCAGAAAGTAGTTTCGCGGTTTCATAAACATCGGCTTCTGCTACACCAGAAACACGTTCAACTTCAGCAGGCGTCCATTTGGCAACTTCTGCACGAACATCTTCCATGCCGTAAACACGTTGGTGAATAAACTCTTTATCTTCCCAACCGTTTTTAAATACGTGATATAACACGCCCCAAACGAAAGCAACGTCAGAACCCGGACGTAACGACACATAATGATCTGCTTTTGCAGCAGTACGGGTACGACGAGGATCAGCAACAACAATTTTACAGTTGTTCTTTTCTTTCGCGAGCAAGATATGTTGCATCGCAACGGGATGTGCTTCCGCAGGGTTTGAGCCGATAAACAAGATTGATTTACAATTATGCATATCATTTAGCGAGTTAGTCATCGCGCCATAACCCCAGGTATTTGCTACACCTGCTACTGTTGTAGAGTGACAAATACGAGCTTGGTGATCGACATTATTGGTGCCCCACATCGATACCATTTTACGGAACAAATACGCTTGTTCATTGTTGTGTTTTGCAGAGCCTAACCAGTAAACAGAGTCCGGACCTGACTCTTCACGGATCTTAAGTACTTGCTGGCTGACTTCTTCAAGTGCAGTTTCCCAGCTCATTTTTATCCATTTACCGTTAACCAGTTTCATTGGATATTTAAGACGTTTCGCACCATGGCCATGCTCGCGCAATGCAGCACCTTTAGCGCAGTGACCGCCGGCATTAAACGGGTGATCAAATGCAGGCTCTTGACCTGTCCATACACCTTCTTGTACTTCGGCATAAATACCGCAGCCCACTGAACAGTGAGAACAAATCGTACGTTTTATTTCTACCGGCGATCCAGGATCGACCGATTTGGCCTCGGCTTTTTTCATCATACCCGGTGCGAACATACCAACGCCTACAGCGCCACCAGCGGCAGCAATTGAAGAGTTACGCATAAACGAACGGCGCGAAATACCCAGTTGTTTTTCGTCCTTGTTGACCGTATCGGAACGTTTAGTTAATTTCATTTAGAGCTCCGCTTAGAGAGAATCGTAGTAATCACGAATGTGTTGAGTTTCATGGTAACCTGCTGTCTTTTCTTGCTTACCTTTCGTATCTTGCGTGTCGATAGACGCATTAGCAGAGGTAGATACACCTGTTGCAATCGCACCTGCAGTGACACCTAAACCAATGTTTTTTAACAATTGGCGGCGGTTTTCATCCGGCTTATTCTGTTTACTCATCCAGTTTGATCCTCTATCGTTATTATTTTTTTGCGTCGATAAAACGTATTTTTTCAATGCTTAAAAATTGCAAAGCTAGCTCGGCGACAGCACTATAAAACACCGCATTTTTTGCTACCTTTAAATCCTGACAAAAACGTTCAAACCAAGTATCGATATGACGATTAAAAAACTCGGCTTGTACCTTGTGATTATTTTCTGCAACTAACATCGTCATGACTTCAAGCAATGCTGCAATATGGTCTTCTGGTTCTTTCACGTCTTCGTCACGTTGAAAGCCCAGTTTTTTTAAATCATGGCGTAAATGTGCTAATGGAATTTCCATTAATGAGCCGGTGAGGAACCAAGAGCCAAACGGCACGATCTCACCATGGCCAATGCCAATAAACAGATCTTGATATTCATCTTCAACCGCGGTTAATAAGGTCTTTTGTGACGCTAATTTTAATAACGGCCAAGCTGCAGACATGCCCGTGGTTTGAATTAATTCATTCGGTGCATCCACATCTAAGTTAGCTAACCAATCAATTACGTCAGCATCAGGTGCCTTACGTAATAAGTGAGCAAGTAAGCTATAGATATCGATACGTAATCTTGTTTCTTCAGCAACTGACTGTGACATTTTTTGTGTTTCCATCATTTCGTTTTACACTCGCAACTGACTTGTTGGATCATCTGCCATGTCAGAAAAAATATCGCGTACACGACAGTCTTCACACATAGATAAACGGCGAATAGCATCGCCCTGAAATTGTGAATGACCTTGTAATTTTTCGGTCAGCATTTTAATCATCGA
>Ga0209292_1005715_pt1 | contig 12547 bp, 9 predicted proteins | sample GOMGulsemesocosm_2_FD_184634 | JGI IMG/M metagenome (GOLD analysis project Ga0209292, IMG submission 184634) | Methane-oxidizing microbial communities from mesocosms in the Gulf of Mexico - GOM9C Gulf of Mexico (SPAdes) (version 2) | ecosystem: Environmental > Aquatic > Marine > Cold seeps...
AAGGGAATTAGCAGCTCAAATAGGAGAAAACATTAAAAGTTACAGTACTTATACAACTTTAAAAAGTACCGTGATTTTTGGAGGAACCTCCATAGATCAACAAAAAGATATCCTTAAGAAAGGGGTAGATATTTTGATTGCAACTCCAGGACGTTTATTAGATTTACACAAACAGGAATTACTTAACCTATCCTTTGTGGAAACCTTAGTTTTAGACGAAGCAGATTTAATGCTCGATATGGGTTTTATTGATGATGTTCGTAAAATTGAACGCTTGTGTCCAGAAGACAAGCAATTATTATTGTTCTCGGCAACCATGCCAGATAAAGTAGCAGAATTAGCCAATACTATATTAAAAGACCCTGTACGAATTCAAATTGCAGAAGTATTATCCACTTCTAAAAACATTGAACAGGCCCTCTTTTATGTACCTAAGCAATCAAAAATTGAATTGTGCCTACACCTTTTAAGACATCAATACACAGGGAGTATCCTTATATTTAGACGTACTAAGCACGGGGTGGATAAATTAGAGAATACCTTACTTAAAAACGATTTTAAAGTAGCAAGTTTACATGGTGATAAAACACAAAGTGAACGTCAAACTGCTTTGAATAAATTTAAAAACAACTACGTTTCTATTTTAATAGCCACCGATGTTGCTGCACGTGGGATAGACATTAAAAACCTAGACACGGTTATTAATTTTGATATTCCTAATATTCCTGAAACCTATATACACAGAATTGGACGTACAGGAAGAGCAGGAGAAAATGGAGGAGCTGTCTCTTTTTGTTCAGCAGACGAAAAACGATATTTGGCCGCTATCCAAAAGGTAATGCAAAAAGTAATTCCTGTAGTTTCAGAGCATCCATATCAATTAGATCCAGATGCACAACCAGAAATACACCGCAAAAAAGGAAGCAAGTACCGTAAAGGACGTAAATCTGAAGGTTCTAAAAAGAACAAGAAACGTTGGTATTAAAAGGTTAGTCAAAAGGAATTAGCAATAAGCCAAAAGTAAAAGACATATAGGTAAAACTTAAGTTTCCTATATTTGCATCAAACACAATACTCGATATTAAAAAATGATATTAGAAGAACTAAATAAAAGAAGTGGATCTGCTTGCGAATTATGTGGATCAAAAGATAATTTAACAGTATATAGAATTCCACCAGCATTAAATTTAACCGTGGACGAAAGTGTATTGACTTGTGGAACCTGTTTAGATCAAATAGAAAACCCAGAAAACACCATTGCAAATCACTGGAGGTGTTTAAATGATAGTATGTGGAACGAAAACTTACCTGTACAAGTAGTAGCATGGAGAATGTTAAGTAGATTAAGAGCCGAAGGTTGGCCTCAAGATTTAAAAGACATGATGTATTTCGAAGAAAAAACATTGGTTTGGGCACAAGCAACTGGAGAACACTTAGATGATTCAGAAAAAATAATTCACAGAGACAGCAATGGCGTAAAATTAGAAAATGGAGATTCCGTTGTTTTGATCAAAGACCTTGTTGTAAAAGGAGGAGGTTTTACAGCAAAAAGGGGAACGGCTGTGCGTAATATTTCGCTGGTACACGACAACCAAAACCATATTGAAGGAAGAGTTGGGCCTCAACAAATTGTAATTCTTACGCAATACGTTAAGAAAAACAATTAAACTTAATACGTTAAGTATCAATAGATTATAGTTTTACTATTTCGTTTTCGCAACTAGAGCTAACCCCTTAAGAATCAGTTGAAAATAACATAAAAATTATGAAAATCTTATGATATTTGTCAGTATTTATACATGTCAAAAGGTTTACTTTTGATGTGTTTTTAAAAGAAACGAATTAATTAAAACAAATACACATGGAGACGCTTAAGGACGAAGCAACACAAACAGAGATGACAACAAAAAGAGTATATACATTCGGTGACGGAAAAGCCGAAGGAAAAGCAGAGATGAAAAACTTGTTAGGTGGTAAAGGAGCCAACTTAGCAGAGATGAATTTAATCGGAGTGCCTGTACCAGCAGGATTTACAATCACTACCGACGTTTGTACAGAATACAATACACATGGTAAAGATGCAGTAGTAGCTGCAATGAAATCAGAGGTAGAAGAAGCTGTAAAAGCAACGGAAATTGCAATGAATGCAAAATTCGATTCTACAGATGGTTCATTCCCTTTATTATTATCAGTACGTTCTGGTGCTCGTGTTTCTATGCCGGGTATGATGAATACTGTATTGAACTTGGGTATGAATGACGAGACTGTAAAAGTTATTGCTGAAACTTCTGGTAACCCAGAATTTGCATATGACTCTTACCGTCGTTTTATCCAAATGTATGGTGGTGTTGTAATGGGAGTTGAAGCTGAAGAAGGTGAACACTGTCCATTCGAGCTTGTTTTAGATAAAATGAAAGCAGCTAAAGGATATTCTTCTGATAACGAAATGAAATTAGAAGATCTTAAAATTGTAATTGAAGAATTTAAAGCGGTAGTACGTAAGTCTGCTGGTGAAGACTTCCCTACAAACCCATGGGATCAATTATGGGGATCTGTATGTGCAGTATTCGATTCTTGGAATACAGAAAGAGCAATTTTGTACCGTCGTATGGAGCAAATTCCTGGAGAATGGGGAACTGCTGTAAACGTACAAGCAATGGTATATGGTAACATGGGTGAAACTTCTGCAACTGGAGTTTGTTTCTCTCGTGATGCTGCAACTGGTGAAGACCAATTTAACGGAGAATACTTAGTAAATGCACAAGGTGAAGACGTTGTTGCAGGTGTACGTACTCCATTAGAAATTACAGTTATCGGATCTAAGCGTTGGGCTGAAAGAGGTGGAACTTCTGAAGAAGTTCGTGCAAAAGACTTCCCATCTTTAGAAGAGGTTATGCCTTCTATTTATACTGAGTTAGATACTGTACAACAAAAATTAGAAGATCACTACAGTGACATGCAAGATATGGAGTTCACCATTCAAGATGGTAAACTTTGGATGCTACAAACTCGTAGTGGAAAACGTACTGGTGCAGCGATGGTAAAAATGGCTGTAGATATGTTTGCTCAAGGTATGATTGATGAAAAAACTGCAATCTTACGTCAAGAGCCTAACAAATTAGACGAATTATTACACCCTGTATTTGACTTAGCTGCGTTGGATGCTGCAAAAGAGCTTTCTAAAGGTCTTCCTGCTTCTCCAGGTGCTGCAACAGGTCAAATCGTATTTTCTGCAGATGCTGCTGAACAATGGGCTGCTGATGGTAAAAAAGTAATTTTGGTACGTCGTGAGACTTCTCCAGAAGATTTAAAAGGAATGTACGCTGCTGAAGGTATTTTAACGGAACGTGGAGGTATGACTTCTCACGCAGCTGTTGTAGCTCGTGGTATGGGGAAATGTTGTATTTCTTCTGCTTCAGGTGTTGTTGTAGGTGCTAAATCTATGACTGTAGGCGGTGTTGAATATAAAGAAGGTGACTTCTTATCATTAAACGGTACTACTGGTATTGTATATGAAGGAAAAGTTGCAACTATTACTCCAACTTTAGATGGAGATTTCGGAAAAGTAATGGACTTAGCTGCAAAAAATACACGTATGTATGTACGTACTAATGCTGATTCTCCTGCAGATGCTAAAACAGCTGCTGAATTTGGAGCACAAGGTATTGGACTTTGTCGTACTGAGCACATGTTCTTCGAAGGAGATCGTATCTGGGCTATCCGTAAAATGATTTTGGCTGATGACTTACAAGGACGTAAAGATGCTTTAGCAGATTTATTACCTATCCAACGTGAAGATTTCCACGGAATCTTAAAAGCAATGGATGGATTTGGTGTTACTGTTCGTTTATTGGATCCACCATTACACGAATTTACTCCAAACGATGAAGCATCTCAAAAAGAAATGGCTACTCGTTTAGGAATTGAATTTGATGTTGTAAAAGCAAAAGTTGATGCTTTACACGAATTCAACCCAATGTTAGGACATAGAGGTTGTCGTTTAGGAAATACTTACCCAGAAATTACTGAAATGCAAGCAAGAGCTATTATCGAAGCTGCATGTGATTTAAAATCTGAAGGATTTGATCCTAAACCAGAAATCATGGTACCGTTAATCGGAACTATGGAAGAATTTGTAATGCAAGAAGGTATCATCCGTGAGGTTGCTGCTACTGTATTTGCAGAAAAAGGTATCAAAGTTGATTTCTTAGTAGGAACAATGATCGAGATTCCTCGTGCTTGTTTAACTGCTGATAAAATCGCTGAACATGCTGAATTCTTCTCTTTTGGAACAAACGATTTAACTCAAATGGGATTCGGATATTCTCGTGATGATGCTGGTAAATTCTTACCTATCTATATTGAAAAAGGAATCTTGAAAAACGATCCTTTCCAAGTATTAGATCAAGAAGGAATTGGTCAATTAGTTGAAATGGGATGTACTAAAGGTAAAGCAGGTCGTCCTGATATCAAATTAGGGATCTGTGGTGAACATGGTGGTGAACCTACTTCTGTTGAATTCTGTCACAGAGTTGGTATGGACTACGTTTCTTGTTCTCCATTCCGTGTGCCAATCGCACGTTTGGCTGCTGCACAAGCAAACTTAAGATAGTATTTTAATACACTATATTTTTAAAAGTAGCGATGATCTAATCATCGCTACTTTTTTTTGATCCAAACCTAAATAGCACAAATTCCATTGAAATGTGTACATTAGCTATACACTAACATCAAAGAACTTCTATTTATGAAAATTTCCCTCAATTTAATCGTATTATTAATACTCACATCCTCCCTATATAGTCAACAAAAATTTACCCCCGGAAATTATATATTAACAGCTGATTTTTTTAGCATATCCGGAGGCAAAGCTTTTAGAATAGAAAATAATCAAATAAAATCTCTCTATTTTGACAGCTCCCTAAAACTACATGAAGTTAGCAATATCGAAGATTTAATTGTAAAAGAAACCGGAAGCATTTTAAATAACAATGCCACCGTAACCACAATAACCACTTTTCCCAATAAACAAAAGACAGAAACCACCACGAAGAACATTTTCTATATAGGAAATCCTTTCGTCTATCGCACCAACTACAGTAACACCATTAATTATTTGAGTGAGGCCTCCTGTTTTGAAAAAGGAAACTCCTGCTCCACAAGATCTTTTGTTGGATACGCACGACCTTGGCCAACACTCTTTAGATCCAAAGAATACATTAGCACCGGTGGGAAATCATCAGAATATATCCATATAGAAGAAATTAGATTGACAGACACCACAACAGAAATCACTATTTCAATAAACAGTAAAGGAGGTACCATTCATCCACCTGGAAGTGAAAAAGCCTATTACTTAAGCCTATCTGATGGAACAAAAATAAAACTCCTAGGACAATTTGGTTGGAAAGGGAATCAAAAAGGAAATTACGGTTCTTGGACTAGTACATACAATACAAAAAAGAAATGTGTACTGTTTTTTGAAAAAATATCTCTGACAAACCTACTAGATGGTATTAATTTAAAAGAAGGCAAATGTAAAGACAACTGTTGGAATTTTTATGATGTAAAAATCTAAGTATCTTATTCGTTGATCCTAGAAGTTGTTTAACTTTGCCATATGATAAACATTGTTCTACTTGGTGCTGGGAATGTAGCATCTCATTTAATAACTACCTTCTTAAACTCAAACGAAGTTAATTTGATACAGGTCTATAACAGAACTATCGAAAATATAGAACACTTAACTGAAAAAACAGCTATTACTAGTGACCTTTCTCGATTAAAAGAAGCCGACATTTATATTATCGCCATTCCTGATAATCATATCACACAATTAGAAAGTCAACTAACTCTTAAAAACAAACTTGTAGTTCATACCTCCGGCGCTGTAGCTATGGAAGCTTTAAAATCCAATTCAAATACAGGTGTATTTTACCCTTTACAATCATTTTCTAAAAATAAAGAGGTAAATTTTAAAACTATTCCTCTTTGTATAGAAACCAAACAACGTGAAGATTTAACCTTATTAACAACCCTAGCTAAAGCAATTTCTGACAGTGTTTATTCCATAAATTCTGAGCAAAGAAAATCCATACATTTGGCGGCCGTTTTTGTAAATAATTTTGTAAATCACCTCTATCAAATTGGAAATGAAATTTGTGATAAAAACAACGTTCCTTTTGAAATTTTAGCTCCTTTAATACAAGAAACTGCTAAAAAAATAGCAACACTAGCTCCTATTGATGCACAAACCGGCCCTGCAAAAAGAAACGATACAGATACGATAGATAAACATCTGAGAATGCTACCTAATAACCAACAAGAGATTTATGCATTGCTCACAAAAAACATATATAAAACACATGGAAAAAAGTTATAAAGAAATAATGCCTACTATTACCACCTTCATTTTTGATGTGGATGGGGTATTGACAGACGGAGTGGTAACCATTACTACCACAGGGGAAATGATCAGAAACATGCACACAAAAGATGGCTATGCATTAAAAACGGCCGTAGATGCTGGTTATAATGTTTGTATTATTTCTGGAGGAACCAACGAAGGAGTTCGTAAGCGTTTAGAAGGCCTTGGAATAACACAAATATATTTAGGTGCACATCAAAAACTAGAACAATTTTATGAATTCTGTGACGGTCATGAAATAAAACCTGAAAATATTTTATACATGGGGGATGATATCCCTGATTACCCTGTAATGAAAAAAGTAGGACTACCATGTTGCCCCCTAGATGCTGTTCCTGAAATTCAAGAAATATCTACCTATGTTTCTCAAAAAAATGGAGGAAAAGGATGTGTAAGAGATGTGATAGAACAAGTACTAAAAGTACAAGGAAAATGGAATGGGAAGTTTGATGCGAAGTACGACTAGCTTCGACTCCACTCAGCTACCTGTTGGTATAGAAAATAGAGAAGAAAGTATAGAAAAGTAAAAAGTCTCGAATGTAAAATATTACATTCGAGACTTTTTACTTTTCTCTTTTGGCTTTTGGCTTTTGGCTTTTCGCTAATTTCTTTTCCCTAGTTTTTATCCTTCAGTAAAGGGACAAATCTAAAATCACCAAATTCATGTTTTTCAAAAGTGGTAGTACCTGTTCTAATAATCAAGGTCATTACCTGAGTAGTATCTCCTACAGGAATCACTAACCTACCCCCTATTTTTAACTGGCTCATCAGTGGTTTAGGAATAAACGGTGCTCCAGCGGTTACAATAATCCCATCATAAGGTGCATGTTCTTCCAATCCAATATATCCATCACCAAACCCAATATGTCGTGGTCTATATCTTAATTTAGATAATAAAATCGACGTTTTTTTAAACAACTCTTTCTGACGTTCTATCGTATAAACTCGCGCCTTTAATTCTAATAATACGGCTGTTTGATAGCCCGAACCAGTTCCAATTTCTAAAATTTGATCCCCTTTTTCTATCTCTAATAGCTCTGTTTGGAAAGCAACGGTATAAGGTTGAGAAATAGTTTGTTCAGCACCAATAGGGAATGCTTTATCTTGATACGCAAAATTCTCAAAACTGGAATCCATAAAATAATGACGCGGAATTTTCCTAATGGCATCTAGCACTAGTTTGTCTTTTACACCTTGTGCTTTTATAGTATCTACTAATAGGTTCCTAAGACCTTGATGTTTTAACGTATCTCTCACTATATTTCTTAAATTTGAAAGGTCAAAATTAAGGATAAATCAATAACAATCCCTATTTTTGTAATTATAAAAAAATAAACTTTTTACTATGCTTAAAGTAGGTGTTTTAGGTGCTGGTCACCTTGGGAAAATTCATTTAAAATTATTAAAACAATCCGAAAAATACGAACTAGTAGGTTTTTTCGACCCAATACCTGACAATGCTGCTGCTGTAGCAAAGGAATTTGGCTATAAAGCATTTAATTCGGTAAGCGAATTAATACAAGCGGTAGATGTCATAGACATTGTAACTCCAACCTTAAACCATTTTGATTGTGCTAAAGAAGCCATTGAAAACGGTAAACATATATTTATAGAAAAACCAATTACAAAATCTGTTGAAGAAGCCGAAGCTTTAATTGCGTTAGCTAATAAACACCATGTAAAAGGCCAAGTAGGACATGTAGAACGATTCAATCCTGCTTTTAGCGCGATCAAAGGATCTATCCAAAACCCTATGTTTATTGAGACACACAGACTGGCAGAATTTAATCCTAGAGGAACAGATGTTCCCGTAGTTTTAGATTTGATGATTCACGATATAGATATTATTTTAAGTGTCGTAAATTCTGAAGTAAAAAACATCAGCGCTAGTGGAATTTCTGTGATTAGTGAAACTCCAGATATAGCGAATGCTCGTATTGAGTTTGAAAATGGCTGTGTTGCTAATTTAACTTCGAGTAGAATCTCTTTGAAGAACATGCGTAAAACCCGTTTCTTCCAAAAAGACGCATATATTGCAGTAGACTTTTTTGAAAAAGCAACAGAAGTTGTAAAAATGAAAGATGCTCCTGAAGTTCCTGGTGATTTTGATATGATTTTACAAAATGCAGAAGGAATAAAAAAGCAAATATATTTCGAAAATCCAACGGTAGAAGCAAATAATGCGATTCTAGACGAATTGAATACATTTGCAGATGCTATCGAAAATGACACGACACCTATTGTAACCTTAGAACAAGGAACTGCTGCACTAAGAGTTGCGTATCAAATTATTGAGAACTTTTAGAGTTTGTATTGAGTCTTAATTAAAAATCTAAATTAGGAAAAACCTTTTGTTTTATCTAATTTAGATTTTTAATTAACAATACCTTCATCGTAAAAGGAAGGAACACAATAGTGTCCCCCTTTAAAACATGAAACTTTACACTCAACAACATGAAAAACATTGCAGTAATTGGTGCTGGAACAATGGGAAATGGAATCGCCCATGTTTTTGCCCAAGCTAATTTTAAGGTACATTTAATAGATATTTCTGAACAAGCCATAGAAGCCGGTGTACAAACTATAGAAAAAAACCTTAACAGGTTATTAGCCAAAGAGCGAATTTCTGAAGCAGAAAAAATAAGTACTCTTGCAAATATATCTACTTTTACATCTATAGAAAACGGTTTAAAAAACATGGATTTAGTAGTGGAAGCAGCTACAGAAAACAGTGAATTAAAGCTTAAAATTTTTAAACAATTGGATGCTGTTTGTGATGAAAAAACCATTCTCGCATCTAATACTTCCTCTATATCTATCACTAAAATAGCTGCAGCGACAAATCGTCCTGACAAAGTAATAGGAATGCACTTTATGAATCCCGTTCCTATTATGAAACTGGTAGAAATTATAAGAGGATATTCCACTTCTGATGAAGTAACTACTTCAATTATGGAGTTATCAAAAAAATTAGGTAAAATTCCTACCGAAGTAAATGATTATCCTGGTTTTGTAGCAAACAGAATACTTATGCCAATGATTAACGAATCCATCGAAACACTTTACAATGGAGTCGCCGGTGTTGCAGAAATAGACACCGTTATGAAACTAGGAATGGCACATCCGATGGGTCCATTACAATTAGCAGATTTTATAGGATTGGATGTTTGTTTGTCTATTTTAAACGTCATGTTTGATGGATTTAAAAACCCTAAATATGCTCCTTGCCCATTACTGGTAAATATGGTGATGGCAGGAAAACTAGGCGTAAAATCTGGTGAAGGGTTTTATGACTATTCTCAAAGTAGGAAAGCAGAAACCGTGTCTAAACAATTCTCTTAAGATACATTTATATCTAAATACAAAACGCTTCCTTTACCAAAAGGAAGCGTTTTTTTATAAACGTTTTTTAAGTATAGAACGAAAGGGTCACTTACATTCTAAAACGTTATTAGGAAAATAGCTTTGGGATCATCATGGCGTACCTCCTCAGGAGAACTATAAGTAAAAGTACTTGACACTCCAAAACATAAAAAAAGCTGTATCGTTACCGATACAGCTTTTAAAATTATAAGGTGTTAGAAAACTAGTTGTTTCCTTCTTCCATTTTCTTTTTAAGGGCCGCAAGACCAGAGATATCACCAAGAGTAGTTTTCTCAGTACTTTCAGCTTTCTTTTGTGCTGCTTTGATATTTCTTTCTTCTTGAGCTTTAAACAATGAAGTGTGAGATGCTACAATTCTTCTGAATTCTTTATTGAATTCGATGATTTTTACATCTACAGTTTCACCTTTTGTTAATTTAGAACCATCTTCCTTTTCAGTAAAACGTCCTGGTACAAAAGCTTCTACTTCATCAGCAAAAGTTACAACCGCTCCTTTGTCAGACTTCTCTTTAACTACACAACTGTGTACAGAGTCGATTGAATAAGTAGCTTCGTGACCATCCCAAGGATTATCAGTTGTTTGTTTGTGACCTAAGTTTAATTTACGTCCTTCAACATCCAATTCTAATACTTGAACCTCTAATTTATCACCTACGGCAACAAAGTCAGATGGGTGCTTAATTTTCTTAGTCCAAGATAAATCAGAAATGTAAACCAATCCGTCAATACCTTCTTCTAATTCAACAAATACTCCAAAGTTAGTGTAGTTACGTACAGTACCTGTGTGAGTTGACCCCACTGGGTATTTAGCTGTAATATCTGCCCATGGATCTGGGTGTAATTGTTTGATACCTAACGACATTTTACGTTCGTCACGGTCTAATGTTAAGATTTGAGCTTCTATCTCATCTCCCACTTTTACGAAATCTTGAGCAGAACGTAAGTGAGTAGACCAAGACATTTCAGAAACGTGGATCAATCCTTCAACACCTTTTTCAACTTCGATAAATGCACCGTAATCAGCGATTACAACAACTTTACCTTTTACATTATCTCCAATAGCTAACTCAGTATTTAGAGCTTCCCATGGGTGGGCATGTAATTGTTTCAATCCTAATTGAATTCTTGTTTTCTCATCATCGAAATCAAGGATTACAACGTTTAATTTTTGATCTAATTCAACCACTTCACTTGGGTGGTTAATACGAGACCATGATAAATCTGTAATGTGAACTAATCCGTCTACACCACCTAAATCAACAAATACACCGTAAGAAGTAATGTTTTTCACAATACCTTCTAATACTTGTCCTTTTTCTAATTTACCAATAATTTCACGTTTTTGGATTTCGATATCAGCTTCAATAAGAGCTTTATGAGATACAACAACGTTTTTAAATTCGTGGTTTACTTTTACAACCTTGAATTCCATTGTTTTTTCTACATACTGATCGTAATCTCTAATAGGTTTCACGTCAATTTGAGAACCTGGTAAGAATGCTTCAATACCAAATACGTCAACGATCATACCACCACGAGTTCTACATTTAACGAAACCGTTAACAACTTCACCAGTTTCTGATGCAGAAATTACGCGATCCCATGCTTTAATTACACGTGCTTTTTTGTGAGATAATACTAATTGTCCAGTGCTGTCTTCACGTTTGTCAACCAATACTTCTACAACATCACCAACAGCTAAGTTAGGGTTGTAACGGAATTCGTTTAATGAAATTACACCTTCTGATTTTGAGTTGATGTCAATGATAGCTTCACGATCAGTTTTTCTGATTACTGTTCCATCAATTACTTCACGCTCGTTTACAAGACCTAAAGTACCGTCTAATGCTTTTTCAAATGCATCTAATTTATCTTGATCAACTGCTTCAATACCTTCTGCGTATTTGTGCCAGTCAAAAGTAGCTAAATCTGGATTTGCATTTACAATTACATTTTCAGTAGTTGCTGCTGCTTCAGTTGTTACTTCGGTTGCTTGTACCTCTGGAGCTGCTTGCTCCTCAGTTTTTTTTGTTTCTTCAGACATGTTGCTGAGTTACTATTTGTATCTTACCTTGTATTAAGTTATTAGACGGAAACAATGATAAGAGTTGTTTATATAAAAAATATGTATCCCTTTTTTATAACTACTATCCGTAAAAAAGGTGTGCAAATTTACGACATTAATTTCAATCTAACAAATTGATTTATAAGTTATGAGTAGAGAATTTTGAGCAGCTAATTATGTCCTGTTTAGGAATGGTTGTTGAGCATTATTTTTTAGTTGTGAGTGTTAGACTACTCACTGTTATGGAATCGATGCTAAAAGATGATCGTAACAAAAAACGTTTCTTTAAATGACCTAACCAGCCACCAGCCACTATCTTAACTATCTAACCAATTCTTAAAATCTCGAACTTTTTCCCTACTTACAATAATGGCCTCGTCTGAATAGGAATCTAATTTAAGCTGCAAACGACTGTTTGTATAGGACACAATATCTTGGATATAATTGATATTCACAAAATAGGTTCTATTCACCCTATAAAACAATTCGGGATTCAATAATTCTGTCAATTGCTCCAGTGGCTTCTCTACAATATAGCTCCTTTTATCATTGGTATACATATAAGTACTTTTATTTTCAGAATAAAAACACTCGATACTTTGAACAGGAATTAATTTAATATGCTGCCCAATTTTTACTGAAAACCGCGACTTATAGCTAGCAATAGTAGG
>Ga0209292_1005718_pt1 | contig 12544 bp, 8 predicted proteins | sample GOMGulsemesocosm_2_FD_184634 | JGI IMG/M metagenome (GOLD analysis project Ga0209292, IMG submission 184634) | Methane-oxidizing microbial communities from mesocosms in the Gulf of Mexico - GOM9C Gulf of Mexico (SPAdes) (version 2) | ecosystem: Environmental > Aquatic > Marine > Cold seeps...
TTGCTTTCCCATGTATGGGAAGGTGGTTCTGATTGTGGAATTTTACTGTGAAGACTTGTTATGGAGTTTATTGTCGAGGGATGGCTATTTAACACCGTCAGCTCAGCCACTGACGATTATGTTTACAATTCAATAAGCAGAAATAATCATTATGGAGCTTTTATTTAGCTGGCTCTATAGTTGCTTCTTTAGTAATACCAAAATGTTGATAGGCTCTATCAGTTACTATTCGTCCACGTGGGGTTCGCTGTAAAAAACCTTGCTGAATTAAAAATGGCTCTAATACATCTTCAATGGTTTCGCGTTCTTCACCAATGGCCGCAGCCACATTGTCTAGCCCAACAGGACCACCCATGAACTTATCGATAATTGCGTGTAACAGCTTTCTATCCATGATATCAAAGCCTTCGTTATCAACTTCAAGCATATCTAGCGCTGCAGCGGCTGTTTCTTGATTGACAATGCCGTGGGATTTAACATCGGCATAATCACGTACTCGGCGTAATAAGCGGTTTGCAATACGTGGTGTACCACGAGCGCGTCTAGCTACTTCATAAGCCCCCTCTTCATCTATGGTTAAATTCAAAAAGTGTGCGGAGCGAGTGACGATAGTCGATAAATCAGCAACATTATAAAACTCTAATCGCTGCACTATACCAAAGCGGTCCCGTAGTGGTGACGTTAAAGCACCGGCACGTGTAGTTGCGCCAATTAAGGTGAAAGGTGGCAAGTCTAATTTAATAGAGCGGGCTGCAGGTCCTTCTCCAATCATGATATCTAGCTGATAATCTTCCATGGCTGGATACAATATCTCTTCAACCACAGGGCTTAAACGGTGTATTTCATCAATAAAGAGAATGTCATTCTCTTCTAAATTCGTCAAAAGTGCCGCTAAATCACCCGCTTTTTCGAGGACAGGACCCGAAGTGGTGCGAATATTAACACCCATCTCATTTGCGACAATGTTAGCTAACGTGGTCTTCCCTAAGCCTGGAGGGCCAAAAATAAGTAAATGATCAAGCGGCTCACCACGGTTTTTTGCCGCTGGAATAAATATTTCCATTTGCGCTTTAACATGCTGTTGTCCCGTATAATCTTTAAGCATTTTAGGACGAATAGCGCGATCTACCCCTTCATCTTCTACCGAAGCTATGGGCTCTATTAAACGATCTGCTTCAATCATGTTTTATAATTCCTGTTTCCTATTTATACCAAGTACATTAATTAATTGACTACTTAGCGAGAGTTTTAAGGCGTAGAGGCAAGGCATTGATTGAAGAGAATGATTATTCAGGCGAATAAACTCCTGCATTCTCTAATAAGCTGCATCCATGCAGCGTCCTGCTCAAAAATAATAACGCTGCTTGTATGCCTTTGCCTTTTATTAGGTACTCGCCCTTTGGGAGTTTATTAACCAACTAATAACGGCACAAAATTAAAGAAATATAGAATAACTATGTTTAGTAATTTTGCTTGTTCTAAGCTCGCTAATATAACTCTAAGCCGACCAATTTATTAGTATAATGGTATTAAAGCATCGACTTTAATGCATCACGAATAATATCTTCGCTGGACATATCCCGATTATAAACAGATTTTACCGCTTTATCTGCTTGAACTTGTTTATAGCCCAAGGATATTAATGCATTAATAGCATCACCTTTATTATCATTAATAAAAGTGTTCTCTTGGTTAAGATCCGCTGATAACTGCTCAGGCATTACACCATCATTACTTGCTAACTGCACAGGCTGTTGTGCTTGCCAATCTTTTAAGCGATCGCGCATTTCAATAAGTAACCGCTCTGCCGTTTTTTTACCTACACCTGGGATTTTCACAATAGCGGTGACATCATCATGACGAACACAGCTAACAAACTGATCAGCCGACATATTTGATAAAATAGCTAAGCCCAACTTAGGGCCTACGCCATTAACTTTAATCAGTAGACGAAATAGTTTACGCTCAATTTTATTAGCAAAACCATAAAGTAACTGTGCATCTTCACGCACAACAAAGTGTGTATAAATTACAGCCTGTTGTTCTAGCTCAGGTAAGGCATAAATGCTTGTCATTGGCATAGTCACTTCATAGCCAACGCCAGCGCATTCAATTAGGATTTCAGGAGAAAGTTTTTCAACAAGTGTGCCACGTAAACGACCAATCACAGTAAATATCCAAAGCTATTTTTAATGGAGCTGATACTACCACTATATATTTATACAGTAAAGTATCACCACTTGATTAACGTAATCGGCCTCTAACCACTTTACTGGCCTGCCCTGCTAATTTAGCTATGCTGGTATGACTATGGCCATGACAAAGTGCTACTGCCAAGGCATCTGCAGCATCCGCTTGCGGTGTACCAGGCAGTTTTAAAATATTTTTAACCATATGCTGTACTTGGCTTTTATCTGCTGCACCAGTACCCACTACGGCTTGTTTAATTTGTCTTGCGGAGTATTCACCAATCGTTAAGCCAGTATTAGTTGCCGCTACAATTGCCGCGCCACGTGCTTGACCAAGCTTTAATGCACCTCCTGGGTTTACCCCCATAAATACTTGTTCGATAGCGAACATATCAGGCTTAAATTGAATAATTAACTCTGACACCCCAGCAAAAATAGTTTGTAAACGTGATGCAAAATCTTCTCCCTGACTTAACGCTTTAATACAACCGCTGCCAAGATAAGTAAACTTTTGCCCCTGCTGCTCTATCACACCATAACCGGTAAAACGTGAGCCGGGATCAATACCCAAAATAATTGTCATTTAAAGCCTTAAAATTAGAAACACCAACCAGTAAAAATGGTGTGTAAGCAAATTAATACCACTTTCATTAAGTTTGTGATCTTGTTTTGCGTAGGATAAATAAATCAGGGCAAGGCGCTTGATTGAGTAATAGCTGGCTATTGGGATTGAAAGCAACGCGGCCATGGATTATTTTAACCAGCAAAAGTGGGCAATGATTTAATGAAATTGGTATAAGTGTATAAAAAAAGCGTATTGATGGGAAACCCTCAATACGCTTTTTATATGCTATTCACTGTTTTAAAGCTAAAGCTATTAGTCTTGTGAAACTGATTCTTCTTTTGTTTCTGCTATTTTTTCATTAGGAAGTACAGCCACACCTAATTCTTTTAATTGCTCAGGATTTGCATTACCTGGGGCATTAGTTAATGGACAAGCTGCAGTATTGGTTTTCGGGAAAGCCATTACGTCTCGAATTGAACTTGCACCTGTCATTAACATTACAAGGCGATCTAAACCAAACGCTAAGCCAGCGTGTGGTGGAGCACCGTATTGTAGTGCTTCAAGCAAGAAGCCAAATTTCTCTTCTGCTTCTTCGTCGCTAATGCCCAGAATTCTAAATACTGCCGCTTGCATATCTTGGTTATGGATACGTACTGAGCCACCACCCAATTCACAACCGTTTAATACCATATCATATGCATCAGATAAGGCACCTACTGGGTTTGCTTCTAATTCTGCTGCCGTTAAGTTAGTTGGTGCAGTAAACGGATGATGAATGGCATGCATATGACCATCAACTTCTTCAAACATTGGGAAGTCAACAACCCATAAAGGTTTCCATGCGCCTTCAAGCAACTCAAGATCTTCACCTAATTTAAGACGAAGTGCACCAAGGGATTCAGTAACAACATTATATTGGTCCGCACCAAAGAAAATGATATCACCCGTTTGAGCATTAACACGTTTTAACAACGCAATAGCTTCGTCACTTGATAAGAATTTCAAAATTGGTGATTGTAAACCTTCAACACCAGTTGAAAGTGCGGCATCAATATCATTTACTTTTAACCAAGGCATGCCTTTAGCGCCGTAAATACCAACAAATTTAGTTAATTCATCTAAGCCTTTACGAGAGAATTTAGCAGCACCTTGTGGTACACAAATTACCGCAACACGACCATTTTCATCGTTAGCAGGGCCTGAGAATACTTTAAATTCAACATCTTTTAAAATATCAGCAACGTCAACTAACTCTAGTGGGTTACGTAAGTCTGGTTTATCACTACCAAAACGCGTCATCGCCTCAGAGTAAGGCATACGTGGGAAGTCACCTAAATCAACATCAAGCATGGTTTGGAATAATTCACGGATCATTTTTTCCGTTACTTCCATGACTTGATCACTGCTCATGAATGAGGTTTCAATATCTATTTGCGTAAATTCAGGTTGTCTATCAGCACGTAAATCTTCATCACGGAAACACTTTACGATTTGATAATAACGTTCCATACCAGACATCATTAACAACTGTTTAAATAGCTGTGGTGATTGTGGCAAGGCAAAGAACTGACCTTTATGTGTACGACTTGGTACTAAATAGTCACGAGCACCTTCAGGTGTCGCTGCAGTAAGAATAGGTGTTTCAATATCTAAAAAGCCTTGGCCTTCTAATGAACTACGTACAGCTGAAGTTACTTTAGCACGAAAACGCATACGTTCAGTCATTTCAACGCGGCGTAAATCAAGGTAACGATATTTTAAACGTAACTCTTCAGAGTTAGTTTGGTTTGAATCTAACGGCAATGGCGCAGACTTATTCAAGATAGTCAGCTCTAAACCAAGTACTTCGATAGCACCGGTTTTCATGTCTTTATTTACTTGGCCTTCTGGACGAGCACGAACCTTACCTCTGATTTGTACACAAAATTCATTGCGTAAGGTGTTTGCTTTTTTAATTACGTCCGGTAAATCAGGATCATAAACAACTTGCACTAAGCCTTCACGATCACGTAAATCTAAAAAGATAACTGCGCCTAAATCACGACGTTTGTTAACCCAACCACATAAAGTTATTTCTTGTCCGATGTGAGATTCATTCACCTCACCACAATAAAGACTGCGCATGTATTTTGCCTTACTAATTATGTCTAAACATAATAACAAGCGCTATTTATAGCACTCATTATGATAAATTTTGGCATATTATAAAGCAAAGATAATTAATGTCACCCTAGAACAAGCTGAAGAGTAAATTTAAAGGCTAAGTATACCCAAGCAACCTCAAGATGCAGGATTCAGCTGGAATTAGAAACGTCTTTAGGCAAGGCATTGATTGAGGAGAATGGTTATTCCCTTCTCGAAATCAATAACGATGGATAAAGCGCTTCTAAACCAGTCCTTCGGGGACGTCTGAGCAAATCAAGTTCATAGTTACGTAGTTCACATTAAGGGAACAACCATTAATAAAATACACGCCTTGATCATGAATCGCTCAGGCGTCCTGAAACGAGCATCTTGAAGTTGCTTGGGTATAGATCTATTTAATTAAAAATATAATGGTTTTTACCTGCAGCTTTAACTTTATACATTAGTGTATCTGCGACTTTGAGTAAGTCGGTATCATTATTGCCATCATCAGGATACATGGCAATACCAATGCTACAACCAATAAATGCATTAGTTTTAGACTTACCTTTCGACAGTTCAAATTCCTTTTGCATCAGCTTAAGTACTTTTTCTGCCACATATGCCGCTTCATTTGGGCTATGTAAACCGGTAAGAAGTAAAACAAATTCATCACCACCAAAGCGAACCACAGTATCTGAACTTCTGACACACCCCTGTAACCGTAGTGCAACTTGTTGCAGTAGTTCATCTCCAACATCATGGCCATGGGTATCATTAATATTTTTAAAGCCATCTAAGTCTATAAATAACACCGCCATTTTAAGTGATTGGCGTTGATGGAAAGCAATCGCGGTACTTAATCTATCCTTCAATAAAACCCGATTAGCAAGCCCTGTTAGTTCATCATGAGTTGCCATATGTTTCATTATTTTCTCAAGTTGTTCTCTGTGTTTAATTTCAACTTGCAGTCTTCGATTCCACATAACAATAACACCAAGTACCAACAAGATAATAACGCCAATCTGTGCACCGACTTGCAATACCACACTTTTATCAAGACCTGTCTTAATAGCCACAGTAAACCAATTGTCATATATAGCTTGTTTCTCTTTTTCTGAGATTGTTAACAAACCTTTATCGATGATAGTCTTGAGCTGTGGCAGCTGATTATTAATAGCAAAATGGCTTTTATCTAGGCTGACATCTTCCATCATAGACATCATTAAGGTAATAATATTCTCTTGTTTTAGTAGCTGAGTTGCCGAAGCCATCGTTGTGATAAAACCATCAACACGCTCCTGCTGAAGCGCTGTTAATGCTTGCTCTCGGTTATCAACTAATTTAAAGGTAATCAATGGATGATTTTTTCTTAAGGTCGAAATTAAGTAATAACCTTTCACAATAGCAACTTGTTTACCATAAAAGTCCTCAAGCTTTGTTTTACGACCATAGTATTGGGGATGTAACATTACCCATGGCATTTGCCAATAACTTTGAGTAAATAGCATTTGTTTTTCACGTTCAACGGTTGGTGTGATACTGGCAAGCATATCAACCTTATTACTTAATAATGCCCCATATAATTGTTGCCAAGAATCAAACGCCACATAATCAAATTGAATGTCTGTCCTCTCCTGAATTAAGTTAATGACATCACGGTTAATACCTGAAAACTCACCTTGTTCATCGATAAACTCAACAGGCGACAAATCTTTAACCACTCCCAACTTAATTTTTTTATGAGTCGCTAAGAAGGTTATTTCATTTTCATTCAGAGTGATTTTTTGTGCTTGGCTTTTATAATAGTATTCACCGGTATTGCCGTTTAGCCAGCGCTCTTCGATTTGAATAAGGGTTTTGATATCTAGTTCGTTAAAACCAGCGTTAATAATTTCAGAGAGTTTACTATTATCATTATGAATTACAGGGGATAAATTCAAGGTAATGACAGCGCCTTCAAGCCGATAAAATAGTGCTTGTAAGTTACTCTGTACTAATTTTGCATTAATCAAATCAACTAAACCGACAATGCCCACTATATTACCTTGTTCAACGGCTTCTAACATGGCATTTAGACTACTAAAACTACGAATATTTAACTGTGGGTTTTGTGCTGCGAATTCACTTTTAAAGGTAGAGCCTTGCCAAATACCAATAAAATCATTATTAAATTGTTGAGTAAACTGTTCAAGGGTTTTAATTTTTCCCCCTTGAATGTCTTTAATTTTGTTACTGACAAAAACTTGAGCATTTGAAAGATAGATAGGTTTGGCAAACAATGTGTTTTCAGGTAACTTTACAATATCTGGATAGACTAAAAGTACATCAGCTTTTTGTTGTGCAATAAGGTCTAGGCCCTCAGTCATATCACGGGCGACAAACTCAATATTAATGCCGACCTGTTTAGACCATAACCGCCATACATCTATTAACAAGCCCTGTGGTTCACCTGAGGGACTGACCCCCATATATGGTGGGTAATGAGATGAAAACGCAATAAGTAAGCTGTCTGTTTGTTTGTCTAGCCCTAACCATTTACGCTCAATTGCCGAACGCTCTTGTCGTGATATTTTATCAAAGCCTTGCTCGATAAAATGAAGTAAGGCACCATTTTGTTGAGAAACAGCAATACCATACTCACCTTGTTGATAACGCAGTACTTTATGCACAGGAAAACGTTGCCTCAAACTGTCATAATCAGCAAAATTATCTGCTAGCTTTTCTAAACCAGAAAAGACTAAAATCTCACCATTTAACGCTGCACGATACAAATCATGACGGTTATTATAGGTTTTTAATGCTAAATCTGGATGATATTCTCTAAGCTTGTCAATATGAGCAGAGCCTTTGACTACGCCTATACTGTAAGGCTTTAAATCAGCTAAGCTATCAACGGTGTTAAGTTGTTGATGAACATAAAGGTGAGTGTAAATAGAAAAAAGTGGCTTGCTAAATTTGAGTGTTTCTCTCCTTGACTCTATGATGGACAAACCACCATGAATATCGACATTACCAAGGCCAACTTGTTTTAAGGTTTCTAACCAAGGTAATACCACAAATTTAATGTCAACTCCTTGGCTTTTAGCCCATAAACGCCACATATCTGCCATCAAACCAATGGCATTACCTTGCCTATCTATAGAGTGATATGGGAAGGAAGTTTCATTAATGGCAATAGTTAAAGGTTGTTTAAGAACCAAAGTCGGCTCATTTACCAATTTTGATGGTGTGATAATAGGTGTTTCAGCCAATGTTCTTAGGCTAAAAACACCTAAAAACAAAGTAATTAAAATAAAATAACTAGTCTGTTTATAAAAAAAATTCAAAAAAACACCCTATTAATATAGCGTTGCTAATAAGATCGGTTAAAATAAGCCATTATTATACCCATTACTAGTCAAGTTACATATTTCAAAGTATGTTTTGAATAGCACTGGTTATAGAAATCCATTTAACATAATAGAGAATATAGCAAAGATAATGCATAATTCTGATACCGATTTAATTTACTCACAAGCGCATAAACAAGTAAAAAACTTTACCTTTGATGCACAAGTTGTTGAAGTTTTCCCTGACATGATTTCTCGGTCTGTCCCTGGGTATAATACTATTATCGACACTATAGGTCGACTTAGCCACCAGTTTGTGCAAAAAGATAGCAATATCTACGATTTAGGCTGTTCTTTAGGTGCTGCAACCCTTGCTATGCGTAAAGGAATTACCGCTGAAAACTGTAATATAATTGGCGTTGATAACTCTACGGATATGGTAAAACGCTGTAAAATGCACGTTGAAGCTTTTAAAGGCAAGACACCCGTTAATATTATCGAGGGTAACATTCAAGATATTACCATCGAAAATGCTTCTATGGTGGTATTAAATTTCACCCTTCAATTTATTGAAAAATCACAGCGGCAGGCACTATTAAGTAAAATAGCCAAAGGATTAAAGCCTGGGGGGTTACTTGTTCTTTCTGAAAAAATAACGGCCGAGAACCAAGAAATTGACCGAGTGTTAATTGATTTACACCATGGCTTTAAACATGATAATGGTTATAGTGAATTAGAAGTTGCGCAAAAACGCAGCGCGCTTGAAAAAGTGATGCTGACCGATTCTGTTGATGTGCATAAAGAACGTTTAACCGAAGCTGGGTTTAAACACATATCACTATGGTTCCAGTGTTTCAATTTCACGTCATTTATTGCGATTAAATAATTATCCGTTGTTAATTAAGCTTAAGTTACTTAAATTAATTTAAGCTGATTTAAAACATACCGAACTAACTGACAACCGAGCTTCCCCCTAAAATAAACAAAATGAATACAGACCTGATATGAGCCCTTTTAATAATTTCTACCAAAAAATTGCCACTAACCGCTTAAGCCATTGGTTAAATACTTTACCTGCCCAATTAACACATTGGCATGAAAACAATCTGCACGGTGATTATAAACATTGGCAAAAAACACTTGAAGCGTTGCCTAGTGTTGCTGCTAATTCTAACGTTAACTCAAATGTTGATTTAGCTGATAACGTAAAAGTAGGTGAACTTGGCGATTTTAACTCTGGTGAATTCAAGCGACTAGAGAACTTAATGAAAAAGTTCAAGCCTTGGCGTAAAGGGCCTTACCATATTCATGGTTTGCATATTGATACTGAGTGGCGAAGTGATTTTAAATGGGACAGATTAGCTGACCATATTAGCGATTTATCAGGTAGGTATGTACTCGACATAGGTTGTGGTAGCGGTTACCACTTATGGAGAATGCGCGGAGCTGGTGCTAAATTTGTGGTGGGTGTTGATCCTACTCAACTCTTTTTAATGCAATTTAATGCTGTTAAACATTTTATTCAAGATGAACAAGTACATTTATTGCCATTAGGTATTGAGCAACTTCCAGAGTTAAAAGCATTTGATACCGTATTTTCTATGGGTGTATTGTATCATCGAAAATCACCCATTGATTTTCTTTATCAACTAAAAGCCCAGCTTGTTAAAGGTGGTGAGTTAGTATTAGAAACCTTAATAGTAGATGGTGATGAAAATACCGTGTTAGTTCCTGGCGAACGCTACGCCAAAATGCGTAATGTTTGGTTTTTACCTAGCGAAAAAGCCATGTGTGCTTGGCTTGAACGTTGTGGCTTTAGTAACGTACGTGTAGTAAATACCGATATTACAGCCCTTGATGAACAAAGAAAAACCGAGTGGATTGATACCGAATCATTACAAGACTTTCTTGACCCAAACGACAATAGTAAAACCATTGAAGGTTACCCTGCACCCAAACGCGCTATATTTATAGCCAATGCATAACTTTTAATAGCTAACTAATTGGTGTAACTTATAAAAGGCCTCTAATTAAATTATTAGCCCTCTATAGAGTTAATATAGGGCTGAGTAGAACTAGATAAGGACTGTTATGAATGATGTTTGGTTAGCAAGGCGACTTAAAAAGGTGACCAATCGACAACAAGATCACCGTGACCCTTTTCAACGTGATAGAGCACGCATACTACATTCCGCTTCTTTTCGGCGCTTACAATCAAAAACTCAAGTGATGGGCAGTGGTCAAAGCGACTTTTACCGTACTCGTTTAACCCACTCCTTAGAAGCCGCGCAAATTGGCTCAGGCATTACCGCACAGCTACGTTATAAATATCCGAAACTTTCCAAAGCGCTTTTTCCTCAAAGTGATAGCTTAATAGAAACTATATGTTTAGCCCACGATATTGGTCATCCACCTTTTGGTCATGGTGGTGAAATAGCCCTAAATTACATGATGCGTGACCATGGCGGTTTTGAAGGCAATGGTCAAACACTGCGTATTGTCGCGCGTCTTGAAACGTTCAGTGAACACTTTGGTATGAACTTAAGCCGCAGAACACTGCTTGGTTTGATGAAATACCCCCAGATATTAGAAGTTCTTAGCAAAAAGCAGATGCCACAACAAGTGGATAACTTCAGGCAACTAAAAGCGAGCGAATGGCATCCTCCCAAAGGTTTATATAGTGATGATAAAGATATAATTGACTGGGTACTTGAGCCGCTATCAAAAGATGATAGGGAGCTGTTTCAAACCATAAAAGGGAAAAGTATAAAAGAGCAAGACATAAACTTTCAGTACAAAAACAAACACCAAAGAACTCGTTTTAAATCCCTCGATTGCTCTATTATGGAGCTAGCTGATGATATTGCTTATGGTATTCACGATCTCGAAGATGCCATAGTAACACAAGTGGTTAACCGTAATGATTTTGAACGTGAAGTGATAGACAAACTAATGTTAATTGATGATACTTGGTTACAAGAGTACAGTGCCACATTAACAAATAAGCTTTTTAGTGACCATCATCACTTACAAAAGGATGCCATTGGCGGCCTAGTTAATTACTTGATCACAGCTATTAAATTGAGCGACTTAAACGAACAAGCTGATATAAACTTTGTCGAGCCATTACTTAGATACAACGCAACTTTATCAACAGAAACAGCACAAGTACTGCAAATATTCAAAAACTTCGTTTATGACTATGTTATTAAATTAACGAGTCTACAGCGCCTAGAATATCGTGGGCAACAAATAGTAATGGAACTGTTTGAAGCATTATCATCAGATCCATTGCGTTTACTACCCAATAATAGTGCCAAGCGCTGGCAACAAGCCGTTGAAAATAAACAAAACCCACAACGAGTAATAGCTGATTATATTGCGGGCATGACAGATGATTACGCCACTAGGCTTTACCAATCATTATTTAATGCCCATGCAGCCAATGATTATCAATTAAGTTAATTAACTTAATGTTATGCGAATATACCTTCTTTTAACGCAAATGCAGCAAAAGAATCTAGCCAAAAAATAATAAATATTAACCCTAACAATACATAGATGAGACCAATACTGTAATGCTAGAAATTTATGCTGGAAAAAATGCTTTAAAAACTATTCAAGAGCAAGGCTTTAAACAAGAGTTATTTACTAACTTCCTTGGCGCTAGCGGTGGTCCAAAGTGGTTTATGCTTTTTGGTTTAGATAAATACCTCTTTGGTGATTTTTTCAAAGGTAGAACGACAGAGCTTAACTTAATCGGCTCAAGTGCCGGTGCTTATCGTGCAGCAGCACTAGCACAAAATAATCCTGTAGAGGCAATTAAACGTTTAGCATATACCTACGCTAATACCATATATTCAAAAAAACCAACTGCAGTTGAGATATCAAAGCAAGCCGTTAATATTGTAGAGCAACTCTTTGCTGATAATGGCGCTGAAGAGGTACTTAATAATGATGTTTTCAAAGCACACTTCCTAGTAGCTAAATGTAATGGCTTAACGGCTTCTGATAATAAGCTCATGCAAGGTGCGGGTTTAATTAACAGCATGCTTCTCAATAAGTTAGATAGAAGGTTACTTAGCAAACAGTATCAACGTTATATATTTAAAAACCCTAAGAGTAGTTTAACAATTAATGATCCTTATCACTTCAACAATACCTACCAAGATTTAACTAGCGATAATATCAAGAGCGCCCTACTCGCTTCAGGGGCCATTCCTATGGTGATGTCGGGTATCAAAAATATTGAAGGCTCACCGAAGGGAACCTACCGAGATGGCGGCATAATTGATTACCACTTCGATTTTTCTTTGAATAAGGATAAACAAACT
>Ga0209292_1005721_pt1 | contig 12541 bp, 12 predicted proteins | sample GOMGulsemesocosm_2_FD_184634 | JGI IMG/M metagenome (GOLD analysis project Ga0209292, IMG submission 184634) | Methane-oxidizing microbial communities from mesocosms in the Gulf of Mexico - GOM9C Gulf of Mexico (SPAdes) (version 2) | ecosystem: Environmental > Aquatic > Marine > Cold seeps...
CTTGTGTATCACTTGGATCTATTTTATTTAACTCAAAAGCTATGCTCAAAGCTTTTTTATGATTTTGTAATTTAACACTTTCAATATACTGTTTATCTAGTTTTTCCCACAAGTCTTCTTGCTCAATAGAAAGAACACTAAAACTTAAAAAAAACATAAGAACAAGAAGGTTGCGCATAATTCCCTTAGGCAGCTAACGCCCATTTAAGGGGCTAAAATAGTTTGCTAAAATTGTGTAGCGAAGCGAAACCGAGCAAACTGTTAGCAGTCCCGCTTTAAATTCTTGTTAGCTTTAAAGTTAGCCAATTCGCGCTGTATGGCACTTTTTTCATGTTTAACTAATTTTTGAAACTCAACATCATCAGTGGAAGTTTTGGCCTCTACATATTCAAAATCTATATTAGGCATTACTTGTTTAAAAACCAATTTTGCACGTTCCATATGAAAATCGGAAGTAACTAAGCTACAACTAGTTATAAAATGTTGCTCTAATATAGGCTTAGATAATATTGCGTCTTCGAGAGTAAAAGAACTTAGAGCTATTTCGATGAATGATGATGAAGGCACCCCCTTATCAATCAAGTACTCTCGAATATATTGACCATGTGGAATATTCGTTAGATTAAAATGATCACCGTAACCACCTGTGCAGAGTAATTTGCAATCATTTGTCTTATTATATTCAGCAAGTGCTGCGTCAGCTCTTGAAATTGCTATTGGCAATAGATTTCCATGTTTGTCATTAGGTGATCCCAATATCACAATTGCATGACTCATGCCTAAACCTCCATTAAAGCTAACGCCCCATTAAGAGGCGTTTAATTGTTGGTTATAATGTGAAGCGAAGCGGAACCTAACCAACTGTTAAAACTCCTGCTTGAATGTCTTGTACGCATTTGCTGTACCGAAAAAAAGTTCTATTGCAACGATAACTTCTTGAGGCTTTTCTTTATGTGGTATATGACCACAATTCTTCAAGAGTAACATCTCAGTCTGTCCCCCCGCATTTTCTGAGATAAATTTAGGAAATGCAATAGACCCGTATTCATCATTTTCGCCATGAATTACCAGTATAGGACAACGCATACTACTAATATTCGGCTTTAAACTCCAATTTGCAAACTCGGCTGACAACCATACATTGATCCATGCTTTTAAAACCCATTTTGCTTTAGAGCCATGCCATTTTTCCAACCGAGCTATCTGCTCAGGTTGTTCAAACATTTGTTTTGCATCTTCTATTCCCTTAATTGTAAGGTCTTCAACGAATGCCTGAGCCGACACTGTAACCACGGCCTCGCAATCAGGATCGCGAGAGGCGATATTGATTGCCATACCGCCACCAACGCTATGACCTAAAAGAGAATAATGTTGAATAGATAGACATCTTTTTATGGCCGGGAAAAACTTAGTAGCCTCCTCTTCTATAAACTCCATCGAAGGTAGTTCATCACGAGCACCTGATTGACCGAAACCTAAACGATCATAGGCTACAACGCATCGAGAAAGATTTTCAGCCAGCACTGATGGGAAGTCTCTCCATAAATCAACACTCCCCAATGAATCGTGTAGTAAAATGAGTGGTGATTTTGTTGAAACTATTTTTGGAGTCCATTTTTTTATGAATATACTTCCCCCCGGAACCTCAACTTTAAACTCCTCAATTTTGATATTACTCATAAATTTCCCTAATGCCTAACGCCCTGCTAAGCGGCGATAAATTGTTGGCTAAGTGCGAGGAACGAAGCTAGCCAACGTTTGGCGCATTATTGGATTTGTGAAAATTCCATAGTCCAATTTGTTTCCCAAGTTTCACCATTATCTTTTGAAAAAGCTTGTTCCCACCTGGGCTTGCTTGGATCTAATGAGATCCACTTAAACCTGACTTTGATAGTAACCCCATTGAGTACATCATCAGCACAAAAAACTCCTACACCTTCAGTAAAATTACCTACCACTGGCACATCTAATGCGTCTGGAAATCGCCCATCTAACCACCAGATAGACCATGTATTAAATTCTGGATTGTAAGAACGGAGGGCCACAGCTCTAAATGATGATTCAGGTAATTTAAGGTGAACATCTTCCAAATTACCAAAACCACCCATAGTTTTTCTTGTAGAAGAACTTCCTTCAAACTCAACCCATTCATCACAGTCATTTAATAAATCTTTAAGCCTACGATGTTTTACGTTCCAATCACCAATTATAAAGTCAAAGTCCTTTGGTGCATTCACTTCTAAATTTTCTAGCATAAATTCTCTACGTGTTAGTTATATCATTTTTTAGAAATTATACATGCAACTGTATATATGTACAGCACCAAGTGTTACACCAATTTATTTAAGTTGGCCAAAGCCTCAACAAGATGAAATTTATAGCTGGCTAAAATATTGAACACAGTGAAGAACCAGCAGTAAATTTTCCTGCTTAATTGCCTTGTTAGTAGGTATGGCTTAACTAAATGGGAATCAAAGCTATTTAACTGATATATTTATTTCGTTGTACTTGCCATAAAAACACTACTGCCAATTAAGAAACTCGCCCCAGAATAATCAAAATACTTTTTAGAACGTTCACTCTGAAAGGCCTTCCGAGTTCTTGAAGCAATAAGCGCATAACCAGTTAAAATAACTCCAATGACAATAGATGACGTGATGATTAATATGGAAAACTGTATAAGAGTATTACCTGTAGGATCCATAAATTGTGGTAAAAATGCCATATAGAATATAATTGCTTTAGGATTTAACAGAGATGCTAAAAAACCAGCATTAAAACTACTCATAGTTGGAAGTTTTGCATCTAGCTTCACGTCTACAGGCTTACTTTTTCTTGCTTCAAGAATTTGGCAAAAGCCAAGATATGCCATGTATATTATCCCTAACCATTTAAATAAGGTAAAAAGGGTCGCAGAAGTAGCTAAAATAGCACCAACTCCAACAAGAGAAAGTACCATTAATACTACTCCTCCCACTATATCACCAAGGATACACAACAGAGCTGAGGACATGCCTCTAGTTAGCGCTTGACTTACTACAAGCAAAACACAAGGACCAGGTATAAGCGTTAATATTGAGCTAGCAACAATAAAAGCTATCCAAACTTCAAAAGACATAAACACCTCGAAAAGAATAAATCATAGAATACCTACCAAGCCCAGCATAAGGGGCTGATAATAGTTTCCTAAAATGTTGAGCGTAAAGTCACCGAGTAAACTGTTTGCAGCCCCGTGCTTAATACGCTTGTTATGTTTAATTTGGTCATCGATTGCTAGTCACGCTTACAACAAGGTATAGCGTAACATCAGCCTGCCTAAGCCTTTTTTATAAACTTAGCTGTAACCATCATTTCCCCAACACCATCAACTTTACAATCAAGTTCATGATCTTTTTTATCAAGCACTCGTCTAATCAGAGCTTTAGTGCCGATCTTAATAACTTGCGAGCTCCCCTTAATTTTTAAATCTTTTATCACAATCACTTTATCACCATCGGCAAGTAATGCTCCGTTAGCATCTTTAACTTTGATAGCGTCATCCTCTTCTATTTCCGAGGGATTCCATTCATATGCACACTCAGGACAAACTAAGTGATTTTGATCTTGGTAAACAAATACAGATTTACAACTAGGACACGGAGGAAAAGACATATATTACAACCTCTAAAGTTAGCCTGAGCCATATAATAGTTGCTCTTAGCAATCATAGCGAGTATTAAAATTGATGCCAGAATAACGCCCCACTAAGAGACAAATAATACTTGGCTAAAATAGCGATGAAGGAGAAAAAACCAACTGTTTTTTGTCCTTATTAAAACGCTTGTTATGAATTTACTACTTGAGACTTGCTTGAATGATAAGTAGCTCAAGTTCTTGACTGGTATCGTTTAATAAGCCATGAGTACCATGTGGTTTATTTAGGATCATGTCTCCTTTACTTACACGTTGGTCTTCACCTTCAATAGTCATGAGTCCTTCGCCATTGAGGATAATATACATTTCTTCATCTTCTCCATGCTCATGAAGTCCCATAGATGAGTTTGGCGGCATACATACCCGTAAAGCAAAGTCCCATGCACCTTTGAAGTCTTCACGTCGGAACACTTTTTGAATTTCAATTGTGCCTTCCCCACCGTGGCTATTATCATCGGTAATTTTCTGACAGGTAATAAAATTCTTAATCATGATCAATCCTTTTGGAAATCGATAATTCATAACGCCACGTTAGCGACTATTAATTGCTGGCTAAAATGTGTGAGATACGAACAACAGCCAGCTGTTATTCGTCTTTTGAATGCTTTGTTATGGGTAAACTAATCGAGCGGCACCAGTTTAAAATCAACGTAATCATCCCATTTTTTAAACCACTCATAAAATAGTTCGATGTCGTTTGTTTCCATGAGTTGATAACATACATTAAGTTCTTTATTTACCCAAGAATTTAAGTAATGAAGTCCATGTGGGAACATACGCCCTTTAGAGTTATATCTTTCATAATTTGCCTCAATACAGCCAGCTTTAAACTTTTCTACAACCATATACTTTTTCAAATCAACGTTTCCTTGGAAAACTAAACTCGGTGTCTATCCGCGTTACACATAACGCCCTATTAATGACTTAAACGATAACCGTACAATCATTTAAAAACAGGTGGTTACATATAGTGACGGCAAACAAAAACACCGTGTTTGTAGTGCTTTCATTTATAAATTTGTTGCATAAATAATATCACTAAAATGTCTTTAAATGCCACAGCCAACACTATAGTTTAAGCGTAAACAATGTTTCATATTAGTTTTTCCATCGTTAAGCAGCAAAAAATTGTTGACTAAAATAAGCGACGAAGGAGCAAATAGCTAACTTATATTTTTCCTCCTTGAATACATTGTTAGTGCTGGTTACATCATGAATTAAATGTTCTGCAACCAAACAATTTAATATATCCTGCGTTGTTTTGTTTGACCAATGTTCTTTCAGAACCCAAACTAATGTTGATAACAATATTTTCATTAACTTATAGACTAGATATTATCCAAATTATTTATCGAGGACTGAATGTATAAATCATATCTTTTACTTATATCATTGATAATACTCAGTAGTTGTACCATTAGTAGTGACTTTAATAGAGGCTATTTGATACCGGCTAAGCAACAACCTGTCTCCATTCCATTTAGTAGGACATCTCAACTAATTGTACTAGAAGCCAAAATCAATGGTGTTGTTGGAACTTTTATATTCGATAATGGCTTTTCATATAGTGCTGTAAATCAAAGTTTTGCAACTCGAGCAGGGATTATTTTTGATAATTCTTCCTCAATAAAAGATGCTAATAATAAAAGTGCTAAATTACGCGAAGCAACTGTTGATTCAGTCGATATTAATGGACAAATATTTAAGGATACAGGTTTTTATTTAGTTAACACCTTAGCATTTTTACCTTGTGATGAAATTGATGGGATTATTGGTGCGTCGATTATAAGAAAATCAAATTGGAAGATAAATTTTCAAACAAAGACGCTCCAGATATCCTCTATTCCTTTTAAATCAGAAGGGTTTAGACTGAATACTCATTTCAAGAATAATAATACAACCCTTACCGAACTTGAAATTCAAGGAAAGTCTATTACCACTAAAATAGATCTTGGCTCTACTAACAGTTTGAAGTTATCGAAAAAAAAATACATCAATCTATTTCAAAATGTTCTAGCTGAGAAACAGCTTGGGATCCAATCATTGTCAGCAACAGGCCTAGGCAACAATCAAACGAGTTACTATACAAAAGATTCCTATACTCTAGGGCAGAATAAAAACTTGCTTCCCACTTCATCAAGAGTTTTGTTGCGTAATAACCTTAAGTATGAAGGATACTTAGGCATTGATTATTTTGATGAATATGAATTCATTATTAACTCAATAAATAATGAATATCTGTTAAATCTAGTTGACGACCATCCAATTAAAGAGCGTGAGATATCTTATGGCATATCTTTGTATTTAGTTAATGGCATTTGGAAAGTTGTCCTTAAGGATGCAAACGATAAAAATATACAAAGTATTAATGCCATGGATACTATTGAGAAAATTGATGGGAAATCAATCATAAACTTTAAAGATATTTGTTCAATCAGGAAGTATATAAAAAACAAAACAGAGCTTAATGAAAATATGACTATTACCGTTAATAACAAGTCTTATGAGTTATTTTTAAGAAGAAATTCAACAGCTGTAATAAAAGATTATTAATATATCATTAAGCTAATTTAATCAATGAAATAACTGTTACAGTTAATAATTACAGAAAGGGACAAGACAACAAACCATGGCCAAAGTAATAATTGTACTAGCATTATTTTCGCTCTCTTTCGATGGCTATTTTATATGGTAAAGAATCAAGGTAATCCCGGCTTTTTATCAACTTTGATAAACTATCTTTAAAGAATATAAACGTAACCACTTAGCAGTATTCCCCATCACGTTAGCAATAATAAAGAATCTAAATAGCTTGTAAAAAGTAGCTCTCATTCACAATTTAATAAGACTAGTGCGCGAAAGCACAGTTTTTATGAGTTTCCACACAGCCTGATCTTGCAGCAGTCATAGGTATTGTACTTGTACTATCTTTTGATTAGATATTAGTCTCAAAACCAAATTTTGGAACGTCCGCTATGCAAATAACTATTAAGTTAGAAGTCGTCCTGATTATGTTAACTTATCACCCAAAAAATTACTGTTTTAAACATGTTATCTATCAATTTATAACTTTCAATCGGCGTACAAGGTAGTCTTAATGAATAGAATAATCAACTCTATTTTTATGTCAAATATGTTCAGGGACATTGACATAAAAATATTTTCTCTATGGCGTTTTCGACCCTATTTATAGTTAGAGATTATAATTTAGTGGCCAATTGACTAAGCCACTACAATTTTCCCTCTTTAAGTTAAAAAAGGAGATTACTTAATACGATGGTATTCTAAATAAATCTGAAATCCCTTTAGTAACATCGTTAATTTTTTTAGTATCCGACGGTACAATTAGCACGGTATCATCCCCTGAAATAGTACCTAATATACCAAAAGAGCCTTCCAATGAATCCAAAACACGAGCTATTATTGAAGCCCCTCCCGCTGCAGTTTTTAGTATAATTTGAGCATCATTATTTTTAATGCTTAAAACTATAGTATCAATAGCAAAATTAACCTTAGGAATTAATAGTTCATCAGCCAACTGATATATAACATTATTTTTCGCATTTCTTGTCCTGACAGCGCCTACTTTTCTCAGTAGTCTAGATACCTTTGACTGAGATATATTTTCAAAACCTTTAAGGGAAAGTTCATAAACTAGCTCGCCTTGCGAACGGTATTCTTTCGCTTTTAACATGCTTTTAAAGGTATTGATAAGGTCATCATTTTGGTTAGCTGATATAGCTGGCATCATATCTTTCCTTTAAGTATTTACTCTTAATTATCATATAATAACTATGTTAGTATCACAGTTATTATATGTGAACTGCAGTTCAATTGACTTTAAGTTAATAGGCAACTGGTCACCTCTAGCTCACCTTATTGCTTATTGTTACATCTTGCCCTTTAGCGATAACTTGCTTGATGGTCAACGTAGTTTTATCTAACAAGTTAACATCAGCATCATTACCCACCTTAATCTGTCCTTTGTTCTTTAATGATAAAATATCGGCAGGTGATTGTGTAATGCTAGATAATGCGAGCGCAAATGGCACTTGATGTAATAAAACAGCGTCGACCATTGATTGATGTAAGCTACTAACTCTGCCAACTTGTAAATCAACAAGCAGCCCTTGCTCATCAAATATTGGTAAACTGGCATTGCCATCAGAACTCATGGTTAGCTGGTTAACATGAATTCCTTCAGCCAAAGCCAAGGCTAATGCTTTTGCGGCAGGTGTTTCCCCTTGTTTAATGATTTGCTCCGTTGTACTGGTAGTAAAATCTAAATAGCCTCCTTGTTTGGCATAGTCAAAACCAGCTTCAAGCAAAGCTTTATTACGGTTAATATGAGTCGGATAAAATTGTGAAATTGGGATATCTGACTGCTCAACTAAGCGAGTAAGTGTTGACAGTTTTGCAGACTCGTCACCAACATGAACACTGACAATCCCCTTTTTTCCCGACAACATACCCGCCACTCGAGCCTCAGAGGCAACCCTGGCCATTTCAGCGACGCTCATTTGTGAACTGCGATGATCTGAAATCGCCACTTCGCCGACACCGATAAATTTCTCAATTAACATGATGTCACGTTTAATAGATTGAGTTATTGATACCATTGGATAATGGTAAGAGCCGGTATAACAAAAGGCCGATAATCCCTGCTCTTCTAAGCCATAAGTTTTGGCAAGTAAGTTCTCTAAACTGCGCGTTTCAGCATCAGTGCCTAAAGCCCCAATCACGGTTGTAACGCCGCCAATAAAAGCTTCTTCTACTTGCATCTCTGGCGTACGGGTAGCGTAGCCCCCTTCACCACCACCGCCGGTAATATGTACTAACGAATCAACAAAACCAGGGGTAAGAATTTGTCCACTGGCATCAATTACCTCAGTAAATTCATTAGCCATATGGGATAAGTTATCTTCAATGGCAATAATTTTATTTGCAGCAATGAAGACATCTTTTTTCCCAAGAGGACTAGGAGAAAATACTTGAGCATTTTTGATTAATTTCATAATCATCCTTTAGGTAATATTTAGTATCACGGCCGAAACCATGAACGTCATGGCAACGAAGGCCATAAGCAACATAAAGCGCCAGATAAATTTGGCCCAAACAAACCAATCGATATTAGTAACACCTAAACAGCCGATCAGCGCAGCTGAGGTAGGGATAATAATATTGGTCAAACCATCACCTAGCTGAAAGGCAAGTACAGCAACTTGCCGTTGCAAACCAATAATATCGGATAAAGGAGCCATAATTGGCATAGTAAGCGCTGCTTGGCCAGATCCTGAGGCAATAAAGAAATTGAAAACAGACTGAAAAATGAACATGCAAACAGCTGAGAGTGTTTGCGGTAACTCTGCTAGCAAATTCCCAGCATAATGCAAAACGGTATTTAATACGGAGGGCTCCGACGCTTCATCACCTCCCAATATAATAACGATACCTTTTGCCATACCAACAATCATAGCGGCAGGTAATAATTCTTTAGCGCCAGATTTAAAGGCATCAGCCACTTCATTAACTTTCAGTCGTTTACTAATAATTGCCACAAAACCAATCACGCAACCTAATGTAAAAAATTGGCTAGCTATTTCAGGGATGTAATATCCACGAGCGACGACTCCCCAAATAACCCAAAGTATTCCCACTAGAAAAGTGGTTAATAACACACTGTCAACAGCGCTGAAACTTGTCTTATTGTTGTTACCTTCTACCATTCCTGGAGTTGAGTTGTAACAAGGTGACAAACTTGGGTCTTCTTTGATTTTTCTCGCATAACGCATGGTAAATACTACTCCTAGAACAGTAAAAACACACCACAAGACCAACCTAAACTCAAGGGCAGACATTAATGGTAAACCCGCAATGCCTTGAGCAATGGCTACACTAAATGGATTCATCCAAGATGTAGCAAAACCGATTTGAGTGGCAACATAAGTAACCAGCACAGTAGTAATACCGTCATAACCTATAGCACGCATTAAAGGCAGCAAGACAATACAAAAAGCAATAGCTTCTTCTCCCATGCCAAAAACCGCGCCAGCAAATGAAAATAAAACAAACAATATAGGAATAAATGCTTGTTCTAAATTCTTAGTTTTTTCTATTAATGCCAAAATACCATTATCGATAGCGTGCGTTTTCATAATTATGCCAAACGCACCACCAGTTAAAATAATGAACATCATAACGCCAATAGCTGAGCCCCATTTGTCTCCTGAAACCATGCCTTCAAAGGCAAAGTTCAAAAAACCAATATTGCCACCTTCAGCAAACAATGGAACCCCCGTTTGCTGCTCCGCAAATTGGAAGCTGTCAGCGACAAGCTTGGTGGTATTAGTGATTGGGTCAAGCGCTACTTGATAAAACCCTGCTGGGATAAAGTGAGTAGAAATTGCTGCTATCATTACGATAAAAAATAAAATAACAAAGGCATCTGGCATCGACTTATCTGAAACCAAAGCAGCTTTATTAGTCACTGTCGATTTACTCAAACCAGGGTTATTGCTTTTTTCACTATTCATGTTTGCTCTGCTTCTTTATTAAAACTGTTAAAGACATTTCTACGGCATCACTTCAATTAACAACACTCAACATATGAGCATTGTTTACATTAAACTAAGGCAGTACAAAAAGTAATGTCGTTATATTATAGCTGAAGAGCAGAGGCTACTAACCTCTGCCAAAACCATTTAAAAGAAGTAAGTCATTGATAAGCGATAGTTAATCCCTAATGCATCATGATTTAATGAATCAAAGCCTCTTGTTGATCCATAAGCAACAGGCGGTTCCTCATCTAACAAATTATTAACCGTCAAATTAACATTCATGTTTTTAAAGTCATAACCTATGTTAGCTCTTAATGTTAACCAAGAATCGACATCTCGCTCATTATTCTCATCAAGTTGTCCCATGTCATTTAGCTCATCGATTTGGCGACCTCTTAAGCCTTCAATATCATCTTGATAGCTGCTGGTGTAGTCCAACGTGAGACTTGAATAAAGAGCATCTCCTGACCAAGAAACTCGAGCACTGGCAATAGTCTCAGGGTAACGCCAAGTACCAATAAGTTTTTCTAACTCACTTGAACCAGCTTTATTACGTTCAAACTCTAAATAATGGGTAGCATCAACGCTGAAACTTAATGTTCCCTGATTAAAGTCAATTTTGTGATCAATTGCTAGATCAATACCTGAGACGTTTTGCTCGCCGGTATTTTCTAATTGAATAACATGATCCTGATAAAGAGGTAATACTTTTCTTTCACCCTCTAATCCTTCATATAAAGCATAGGCATCGAGAATCTCATTAAGGTTCGCCCCCTCATCTTCGATAGTTAAGCCACTAAGATCGTTAAAATCACAAAGTTCTTCATCATAAGAAATACCAATAGCACCACTAGCCAATGGACCACAATGGCGTAACGAAGCATCGCTTATTGCATTAGCTAATACGCTAGTCATGTCAGTATCAACTAAGTCTTCATGTTCAAACTGCCAATAATCCATAGTAATAGTAGTGCTTTCTGTCGGACTATAAGCAAAACCAATACTTATGGACTCTGACTCTTCAGCACGCAAGTCTTTATTACCCAACTCTAAAACGTTTGCACTGCTGTCAAAAGATCCTCCGCCACAATATAAATCAGAAACAGCTTGGTTAGCACCACAGTCATAAGTTGCTGTAGTCGTTCTTAATTTCACTCCCGCCTGAGTTAATGAGGGAGCTCTAAACGAAGTTGCCCAAGAAGCACGTAAGATTAAGTCATCTATTGGTCGAAAGGTGATAGCTATTTTAGGATTAAAAGTATCTCCAAAATCATCATAATCGTCATATCTACCCGCCAATTGTAGTTCTACGCTGTCACTAAGTGGCACATAAAACTCAGCAAAGGCGCCCCACTGAAAACGATCAGCTTCAGATAAGCTTGAACCAAAACCAAACACATCTACTAAGTAGTCGTTTTCTGCTCGAGCTCTAGCATTAAACGAAGGAATATCAGTTATCTTTTCTTTACGTGCTTCAACACCAAAAGCAGCACTGATTATTTGGTCATTATATTCAAATAACTCACCAGTAATACGCGCGTCCCAGCCATAAACTGTACTTTCACCATCACGGGTAGGAATTTCTTGTGTCATAGCTAATAACGCATCATTAGCGGTATCACCTTCTAAAAATGGGTTATATCTCGCTAATGGGTTGCCTGATGCACAAGACAATCCATCGCTTTCGTAATCGTATTCGGCAATAGATCCATCACCACACAATTCACCGTTAACTGCTGCAGTATATTTATAACGGTTATAAATACCAGCAAGGGCTTTTTGTTCTGATTCAGATTTAGATAAGGTTACGGCTGATTCCCATTCCCACTCACCTAATTCGCCTACTAAAGTAGACACTAAACGAAAGGCATTCGTTTCGACCTCCACCGTACGTGGCGTAGAAAATCTAGCATCGTACTGAATACCTTGTAATTCTCGTTCCTCGTCCAAGTTAGTGAAATAATACTGTGGGTAAACTAAATCAATTAAACTTGGTACCACATCTAAAGCACTCATTGGCGCCCAACCAGGTTCATTACTATCAGCTAGTTGGCTGATAAACGCAGGAGAAGAAAGTGCAGTAGATTTACTATGAGAATAGAAAAAGTCGGTATCCCAAGTTAAGTCACCAATGTCTTTTGAAAAGATCAAACCTAAAGAAGCTGTTTCTAACTCACTATTAAGCATATCGTCTTCATTACGATAGTAAGCACAAATATCTTCTCCATACTCTGTGGTTACCAATTCAGTTTTACAATTTGGGTTGGCTAATTCTAAGTAATCACCATTTT
>Ga0209292_1005733_pt1 | contig 12528 bp, 3 predicted proteins | sample GOMGulsemesocosm_2_FD_184634 | JGI IMG/M metagenome (GOLD analysis project Ga0209292, IMG submission 184634) | Methane-oxidizing microbial communities from mesocosms in the Gulf of Mexico - GOM9C Gulf of Mexico (SPAdes) (version 2) | ecosystem: Environmental > Aquatic > Marine > Cold seeps...
GACCTCTCGAAAGACGCTGAAGGCTCTGCAAACGCTGAGGGCTCTTCTGTAAAAAAGCCACAAGTTAGTCGCTTCTCAACCGGGCTTACTACTGTAAAAGTAGCTAAAAGTCTGCAAGCGACTAACAATGTGTTTTTAGAAGATCATAGCTTTAATGGCAACCAAGTGTTGCCAACGGTGTGTGCCATCGCTTGGATGAGCGATGCCACCACCGCAGTTTATAGTGATTACCAGTACCTTGGTTTTGAAGACTATCAATTGTTTAAAGGGGTGATTTTCGACGGTAGCGAGGCTTGCGATTACAGCATTGACTTGGCGCCAGCAGAGCAATCTGACGAGCAGGGCATCGTTCGCGTTAAAGTGACGATTGCCAGTACTAAATCAGGCGAGAGTGACGCGGGCAAGCCGGTGTTCCATTACGGTGCGACGGTGTTAATGGCTAAAAGTGGTATTACACCGCTTAAGTTAACCAAGCGCTTGCCGACTATTACTGGTCAGGTAACCGCAGATGCCGCGGCGCTGTATGACAATGGCACGTTGTTCCACGGCGCAAGTTTGCAAGGCATTAGCGAAATTGTCAGCTGTGATGAACAAGGCTTGTTATTAGCCTGTCAGGTACCTGAAATTGCGACAGTTAAGCAGGGCGATTTCCCGCTCGGCCAAAACAATATCTTTGCCAACGATCTGGTTTATCAGGCAATGTTGGTGTGGGTACGTAAGCAATATGGTATTGGCAGCTTGCCAACGTCAACAGCAGCTTGGACGGTATACCGTGAAGTAGCAGCTGATGAAGTGTTCTATCTTGAGCTGAACGTTGTTGAGCATAATTTGGATCAACGCCGCGGCAGCAAAGCGGCTTGTGATATCAAATTTATTGCGCAGGACATGAGCCTTATCGCCGAGGTTAAATCGGCTCAGGTTCGTGCGAGTAAAAGCTTAAACGCAATGTTTGAAAAGTAAGAGTTTGCAAAGTAAGTGTTTAAAAAACTAACGTTTACAAAGCAAGTGTTAGAAAAGAAGCAATAACAAAACAATCATTTGGCGTCACTAGCTGGTGGCGCTGAATTTTTTTAATCAGTATTAATGCTTAAGCGCTCGACATGGCATGTCGTACCCGAGCTTTTAAGCATTACTATTATAAGAATTGGAATAGAAACTGAATATGACAGAGTTAGCCGTTATCGGCATCGATGCTAAATTTTGTGGCCATCACACCATTGACCACGTTGAGCGGGCTTTTTATCAGGGCGTAGCAACATTTGATCAACCGCTTAATAGCGATCTTGCCACCTTGTGTCTCGATTCAGTAAGCCAACTAGCCGCCAATAACCAGTTGGCGTGTTCGGCACTTGCCGTGGTGGTCGTGTTAGAAGTTCACGCTAAGCGCGATCAATTAAGCCAGCAGTTGGCAAAGAAATGCGCGAGCTGTGATATTTACCCAAGCTTAGCGTTGGCATTAGCCCAAGTAACAGCCCTTACTGCTAACGGTCAAACCGCAGTTGCTTTGCTCGGGGTTAATCAAGTCAATAGTGAGCAACCTGCAAGCGAGCATCTTGCCACTATTAGCTTTGATCAAACCTTTACCGGTTATCAACACCGTGCAGGTATTGCTAGCTTATTGCTGACATCGGCTAATTTCGCTCAAGATCATAACGCCTATATTTATGGCCTAATTAAAGGCTTCGCTACTGGCACTGATGTTAGTGATGTTGCAAGCGCTGCGTTAAGCAATGCTAAAGTGACCGCTGACCAAGTCGGATTGTTAGAAGTATCGGCGTTAGCTACTCTTGCAGATACTAACGCCAAAACCAACACCAACGCTAATGAAAGCCGCGGCTTAATCAATGCTTATCAAGGCAACAAACCCCTGCACACAGCCATTAGCTGTGCGCGTGGTGTGTTAGGTGAAGGCGCTGGTTTTTCTCAAGTGGCTGGTTTACTAAAAACCGTACTGTCGCTGCATCAGCGTTATATTTCGCCGCTAACAAATTGGCAGCAACCACAGGCGAGTGATTTAACCCGCTGGCAACATTCAGCGTTTTATTTCCCGGTTGATGCCCGCCCATGGTATCCCAATAGCGATGGCAGTGCTCATATCGCCGCTTATAGCTGCCAAACTGATCTTGCTAAAACCAGCAGCAGTGACAGCTATTGCCATATCATAGTGCAAGAAAACTTATTGGCGCTTACTGACAATGAACGGGCAGCAGGGCAGCGACATGCCGCTAGCGATGTGCGAGCCAATGGTTATTTTGCCGCAGGTGATTTAACCCTAGTATTAGTGAGTGGTGATAACGAGCAACAGTTACAGCAAGAGCTACACCTACTACTTAGCCAACAAGCCGCGAGCGACGTCAGTTTAAAGACCTTAGCGCAGCAGTGCTTTAGCCGCTTTAACAGTGACGCTAAGTACGCTATTTCATTAATTGCACAGTCGTTAGTTGAGTTAAGCAAAGAGATAACCCAAGCTCAAGCAGGCATCACTAAAGCGATTAAGGACAACAGCGAATGGAAAACCCCTAAAGGCAGTTACTTTAGCGCGACGCCCGCTGGCACTGCTAATGATACGGCTTCTAATGGTGTCGCCTTTATGTACCCGGGCATTGGCGCAACTTACGTTGGTTTGGGGCGCGACTTATTTCATTTGTTCCCACAAATTTATCAGCCAGTCGCTGATTTGGCCGATGACATTAGCTGCACCTTAAAAGATACCTTGCTTAACCCACGCAGCATTGTCCGTCATAACTTTAAAGAACTTAAACAGCTCGACCTTGAACTGCGTGGCAACTTGGCCAATATCGCCGAAGCTGGTGTTGGTTTTGCGTGTGTGTTCACTAAGGTATTTGAAGAAGTATTCGAGGTTAAAGCCGACTTTGCCACAGGTTACTCAATGGGCGAAGTCAGCATGTATGCTGCACTTGGCTGTTGGCAGCAACCGGGGTTAATGAGCGCGCGCTTAGCCAGCTCTAATACCTTTAACCACCAGTTATGTTGTGAATTGCGTACTTTACGTAATCACTGGGATTTGCCCGATGTGCCCAACGGTACTTTTGAGCAAATTTGGGAAACCTACACCATTAAAGCGACCATCGAACAAGTTAATATCGCAACTGTCGACGAACCGCGGGTTTATTGCACCATTATTAATACCCCAGACAACTTGTTATTAGCGGGTTACCCCGATGATTGCTTGCGGGTTGTTAAGAAACTGGGTGTCCGCGCAATGGCCTTAAACATGGCCAATGCCATTCATAGCGCGCCAGCTTATGACGAATATGATCACATGGTATCGCTTTACACCATGGACGTAACGCCACGCATTAAAACAAAAATGTATTCAAGCTCATGTTATTTGCCTATTCCGCAAATGAGCAAAGCTATTGCCCACAGCATTGCGAAATGTCTGTGCGACGTGGTTGATTTTCCGCGTTTGGTTAATACCATTGGCGCCAAAGGCGCGCGGGTATTTATTGAAATGGGGCCGGGGCGCTCGTTATGTGCGTGGGTTGATAAAATTATTAACCATCAGCACAGCCTTGAGCTAAGCAACAGCCCTGAGCGGATAAAGAGTAGTCATGTTTCAGTGCCCGTTAATGCCAAAGGCACCGCCGATGAACTGACGTATATCCGCGCCATCGCCAAGCTAATTAGCCACGGTGTTCGTTTGAATTTAGACAGCTTATTTTATGGCTCAATCCTTGAGCAATCGTCAGCGGGCAATAGCCAAACACAGATTAAAAAGGCTTCAGTCATTTCTTAATGGCTTAAGCTCACTCAAACAAGAGAGTAAATATGGAAAAAGCAATCAGGGCAAGCGTCAGCGGGCAATAGCCAAACACAGATTAAAAAGGCTTCAGTCATTTCTTAATGGCTTAAGCTCACTCAAACAAGAGAGTAAATATGGAAAATATTGCAGTAGTAGGCATTGCCAACTTGTTCCCGGGTTCACAAGCCCCAGAACATTTTTGGCAGCAATTGCTCGAGCAACAAGATTGCCGCAGCAAAGCCACCGCCAAGCAAATGGGCGTAGATCCTGCCAAATACACCGGCAAAAAAGGCGACACCGACAAGTTTTATTGTGTCCACGGTGGTTTTATCAGTGATTTTAACTTTGACCCGAGCGGTTTTGAGTTAGGCGGTGATTATCTGGCTGGTTTAGACGACCTAAATCAGTGGGGGCTTTATGTGACCAAACAAGCGCTAAGTGATGCAGGTTACTGGGGCAGTGCCGCGCTTGATAACTGTGGCCTTATCTTAGGTAACTTATCTTTTCCTACTAAGTCATCTAACCATTTATTTATGCCGCTTTACCACAGTGTGGTTGATAACGCGCTTAAGCAGTTATTGCATGGTGATTTTGAACTGGCTCACTTTACCGAGCACCAAGCGGTTCATCCTGACAATGGATTAGTGGCTGGTTATCCGGCGGCGTTACTGGCACAAGCTGCTGGTTTAGGTGGTTCACACTTCGCGCTTGACGCAGCCTGTGCATCATCATGTTACAGCGTTAAATTAGCCTGTGACTATTTGCACACTGGTAAATCTGACATGATGTTAGCGGGTGCTATTTCGGGTTCTGATCCCATGTTCGTTAACATGGGTTTCTCGATTTTTCAGGCCTATCCGGCAAACAATATTCACGCCCCGTTTGATAAAAACTCACAAGGCCTATTCGCCGGTGAAGGCGCAGGCATGATGGTGTTAAAACGCCAAAGTGACGCGGTGACGGACGGCGATCATATTTATGCCATCATCAAAGGCGGCGCTTTAACCAACGATGGTAAGGGTGAGTTCGTATTAAGCCCTAATACCAAAGGACAGGTATTGGCTTATGAGCGTGCTTATGAAAATGCTGGCGTTAACCCGCAAGACGTTGATTACGTAGAATGTCACGCAACGGGCACACCCAAAGGCGACAACGTTGAGCTGCGCTCAATGGAAACCTTCTTTAGCCGTGTTGATAACAAACCATTATTAGGCTCGGTTAAATCAAACCTTGGCCACCTGTTAACCGCAGCGGGCATGCCGGGCATGACTAAAGCGATGTTAGCACTCGATAAAGGTATTATTCCCGCGACCATTAATTTAAATGAGCCACTGCAATCTAAAAACGGTTACTTTACTGGCGCGCAAATGCCGACGGCAACTGTGCCTTGGCCAACGACCACTAATTCGGCGAAGCCTCGCACGGCAGGGGTTAGCGTATTTGGTTTTGGTGGTAGTAATGCTCACTTAGTATTGCAACAAGCAACCAATGAACTGCAAAGCCAGTTTGACCAAGCTAAAGCGGCAGAGCCACTCGCCATTATTGGCATGGACGCGCACTTTGGTGGCGCGAGCAACTTAACTTTGTTTAACCAGTTATTGACCAGCAACGGCAATACTTTCCGCGAGTTGCCAAGCAAACGCTGGAAAGGCATTGAAACTGACCAACAGGTAATGGCGTCATTGCAATTACCGCATGCGCCTAAAGGTGGCTATGTTGAGCAGTTCGACATTGATTTCTTACGCTTTAAAGTGCCGCCCAATGAACAAGATCGCCTGATCCCGCAGCAACTAATGATGATGAAAGTGGCTGACAATGCCGCGAAAGACGCTGGTCTTAAAGAAGGCAGCAATGTTGCGGTATTAGTCGCCATGGGCATGGAGCTAGAGCTTCACTCGTACCGTGGTCGCGTTAACTTAACCACCCAAATTGAAGACAGCTTGTTGCAGCAAGGCATTAGCTTAACTGACAGCCAGCGCGAAGAATTGACCAGTATTGCTAAAGACGGCGTAGCCTTTGCCGCGCAGCTTAATCAGTACACCAGCTTCATTGGTAATATTATGGCGTCGCGTATTTCGGCGTTATGGGATTTCTCTGGCCCAGCCATTACCGTGTCTGCAGAAGAAAACTCGGTTTATCGCTGTGTTGAACTGGCCGAAAGTTTATTTCAGACCAGCGATGCTGATGCGGTAATTATTGCCAGTGTTGATTTAGCGGGCAGTGTTGAAAACATCACCTTGCGTCAACACTTTGGTAAAGTCAGTGTCGATGCAGCAATCGCCAGCGATGTGTTAGCCAACAACCAATGGTTAGTCGGCGAAGGTGCAGCAGCAATCGTGGTTAAGCCACAATCGCAAGTGCAAACCAAGCAAATTTACGCAACCATTGACGCGATTAGCTTTGCCCCAGGCAATGACCAACACGCCATTGCGACCGCTGCGAACAAAGCCTTGGCACAAGCTAAAGTAACACCAACCCAAATCAGTGCGGTTGAAGCCCATGCCAGTGGTTTTGCGAGCGAAAACAGCGCCGAACAAGCAGCGTTTGCCAAGCTTTATCCAAATGTGGCGATTGGTTCGGTTAAAACCAACATTGGCCATACGTTTAATGCGTCAGGCATCGCCAGCATTATTAAGTCGGCATTGGCACTTGATTTACAAAACAGTGGCGTCATTGCGATTAACGGCTTAGGTCGTGATAACAGCTGTGCCCATTTAATTGTTAGTGCCAGTGCTCAGCCACATCAAGCTGCGCCTGCACCAACGGGCAAAGTGCGACCACAGCTCATTAAAAATATTGAACTAGGCGGTCAGCTAATGGCAGCGGCAATAACGAATGCCAGCAGTGACAACCTAAACCAAATTAAACAACAGTTTGTTGGTAAAACCTTAACAGGCGTGAGCAATCCGGTCATGATGAATAATCTGACACCGCAACACATTGCCAAGCCAGTGGTGCTTTCACCAGCAACAGAACAAAAAACATCTGCCAATACTTCTGTTCAAACTTCTTTCAAAAAACAAGCGCCCGTACCTCAGGTATCCATACCCGTACCGAGCGCTGTTGGAGTGACCGTGAAAAAACAATCTATTAAAGCGAATGCGAGCAAAGAGATAGTGCAAAGTGCTGCTACTCATCAAGCATTTTTGCAAACTCGCCAAGCTGCCCAACAGCAGTTATCACAGTTGGTTGAATTGCAAGCCAAGGTCAGTGCTGGCCTTCCTGCTTATGCACCAACTGCATATTCTGCGCCAGTATCAGCAAAACCAGCCTTAACTATTGTGCCAACAGAGCCAGTAGCTAGCGCTAGCATGACCAGTGTCGAAGCAAACGCGCAAGCGGCTGCAAGCCAAGCTGGTTTCCAAATTAAAGGCCCAGTGGGTTATAACTACCCACCGTTGCAGTTAAAAGAGCAATACAACCAGCCTGACAATGTTATTTATGATTATGACGACTTGGTTGAATTTGCCGAAGGCGATATCGGCAAGGTATTTGGCGCGCAATACAATATTATCGACGGCTACTCACGCCGCGTGCGTTTGCCAACCACAGATTACCTGCTGGTAACCCGTGTAACCGAGCTTGACGCGACAGTTAATGAATACAAAAAGTCGTACATGTGTACCGAATATGACATTCCGGTTGATGCACCGTTTTTAATCGACGGTCAAATTCCGTGGTCAGTTGCGGTTGAATCAGGCCAGTGTGACTTAATGTTGATCTCGTACATCGGCATCGATTTCCAAGCCAAAGGTGAGCGCGTTTACCGTTTACTCGATTGTGAATTAACCTTCCTTGAAGAAATGGCATTTGGCGGCGAAACCCTACGTTACGAAATTCATATTGACTCTTATGCCCGTAACGGCGAACAACTGTTGTTCTTCTTCCACTACGACTGTTACGTTGGCGACAAAAAAGTACTGATCATGCGTAATGGTTGTGCGGGTTTCTTTACCGACGAAGAGTTAAAAGATGGCAAGGGCGTTATCCATAACGACAAAGACAAAAAAGAATTTAGCGACGCGGTTAAAAGCTCGTTCACGCCGTTAATCACGCGACTACCTAGCGACATGAAATCGGCTTACGATTATAGCGACATGATGAAGCTGGTTAATGGCGATGTCGCCGGTTGTTTTGGTCAAAACTATGATCAAGGCGGTCGTAATCCATCATTAAAGTTCAGCTCTGAAAAGTTCTTAATGATTGAGCGCATTACCAAGATTGATCCAACGGGCGGTCACTGGGGCCTTGGTCTGCTTGAAGGCCAGAAAGATCTTGATCCTGAGCATTGGTATTTCCCTTGTCACTTTAAGGGTGATCAAGTAATGGCAGGCTCGTTAATGTCGGAAGGCTGTGGCCAAATGGCGATGTTCTTTATGTTGATATTAGGCATGCACAGCAACGTTAACAACGCACGTTTCCAACCATTGCCGGGTCAATCGCAAACGGTACGTTGTCGTGGTCAAGTACTACCACAATACAACACCTTGACTTACCGGATGGAAGTGACCGAAATGGGCATGCATCCTGCGCCGTATATGAAAGCGAACATCGATATTATTCTTGATGGCAAAGCGGTTGTTGATTTCAAAAACTTGTGTGTAATGATCACCGAACAAGACGAGAACTCGCCTTATCCGGTAACGCTGCCACAAAACGTGTTGGCTAATATTGCCAATGCAGTACCAGTTACTACGGCACCAGTTACTGCTGCGCCTGTTGCAGACGTTACTAGTGAGTTAGACGAGCGCGGTATTAACCCGTTCAAACATCCTGAGCGTCCGCTAATGCGCGTGATGACAGATCATGCTGCGCCAAAAGAGAAAGGCGTAACGCCAATTCAACACTTTGAAGCGCCAATGGTTGCAGGGCAAAACCGCGTGCCAAATACCGCACCGTTTACCCCGTGGCACATGTTTGAATTTGCGACCGGCAATATCTCAAACTGTTTTGGTCCTGATTTTGACGTTTATGAAGGTCGTATTCCACCGCGTACACCTTGTGGTGATTTACAGGTTGTTACTCAAGTAGTTGAAGTGAAAGGCAACCGCCTTGAACTTGGCAAAGAGTCGAGCTGTATTGCAGAATATTACGTGCCAGCAGACGCATGGTATTTCACCAAAAACAGCCACGACAACTGGATGCCATATTCATTAATCATGGAAATTGCATTGCAACCAAACGGCTTTATCTCTGGTTACATGGGCACCACGTTAAAGTACCCTGAAAAAGACCTGTTTTTCCGTAACCTTGACGGTAGCGGCACCTTGTTAAAGCAAATTGATTTGCGTGGTAAAACCATCGTTAATAAATCTGTGCTAGTGAGCACAGCTATTGCTGGTGGCGCGATTATTCAAAGCTTTACTTTTGATCTGCTGGTTGACGGCGAAACCTTTTATAAAGGCACCGCAGTATTTGGTTACTTTAGTGCTGAATCACTCACTAATCAGTTAGGCATGGATAAAGGCCAGACCAAGCAGCCGTGGTTTGTTGATAACAGCACCCCGAAATCTGACATCGAAGTATTCGACTTAACCAACCAAGCGCTACCGTTCTTTAAAGCCGCAGCGAACAAGCCACACTACAAGCTGGCTGGTGGTCAAATGAACTTTGTTGATACCGTGTCAGTTGTTGAAGGCGGTGGTAAAGCCGGAGTTGCTTACATCTTAGGTGAACGCACCATTGATGCAACTGACTGGTTCTTCCGTTATCACTTCCATCAAGATCCGGTAATGCCTGGTTCATTGGGTGTTGAAGCAATTATTGAATTAATGCAAACCTACGCACTTAAAAACGACTTGGGCGCGCAGTTCACTAACCCACGTTTTGTTGCGCCATTAACCAAGGTTGACTGGAAATACCGTGGTCAAATAACCCCAGTTAATAAGCAAATGTCACTAGATGTTCATATTACTGAAATTGTGACTGAAAGTGGGGAAGTGCGCTTAATCGGCGATGCTAACCTGTCAAAAGATGGGCTACGAATTTACGAAGTGAAGAACATCGTACTTTCGATTGTCGAAGCGTAAACCATAAGTAACGCTGTTGTCCTGGTCACCGGTCGAGGCAGCAGCAAGCACGTTTAAAGTAATATTCGAAAACCCTGAGATATTGGTGTGTGTGAAGCAAACCTTATTTTTCAGGGATGTAAAATCGAGCTTACATGGATGTATTTACGGCGTGTTTGCGTAATATGCACCAATATCTAGATTATGAGGCGCTTGCCTAGTGGTTAGCCCTGCGAACAAGGAATAAAAATGTCGAACTTGAATTTTTCAACCAATAACAGCATCGATTGGGGCTGGAAAGTTAGCGATAGTGCGGTTAAAACTGATGATGTAGCACTTAAATCAGCACTAATGGATTTAGAACAGCCACTTTATTTGGCTAAAAAAGATCAGCAATTGGGCTTCGCTAATGCGACAGCCGCAACAGGTGCAAGCGATGTATTAGCCTTTGCTCAAAAGCTAACTGCTGCCGATTTAGGCGACGACGCCTACAAAAAACAACACGGCGTAAAGTACGCTTACCATGGCGGCGCAATGGCTAATGGCATTGCGTCAGTTGAGCTGGTTGTTGCCCTTGGTAAAGCGGGTTTATTGTGTTCGTTTGGCGCAGCAGGTTTAGTACCTGACGCGGTTGAAGACGCGATTAAGCGCATCCAAGCCGAACTGCCAAACGGCCCATACGCGGTTAACCTTATTCACGCACCCGCAGAAGAAGCACTAGAGCGCGGCGCGGTAGAACGTTTCCTAAAGCTTGGGGTTAAAACGGTTGAAGCATCTGCTTATTTAGGCCTAACTGAACATATCGTTTGGTATCGCTTAGCGGGTTTATCTAAGAACAGTGACGGCACAGTAAACATTGGCAACAAGGTAATCGCCAAGGTTTCTCGTACCGAAGTAGGGCGCCGCTTCATGGAGCCTGCGCCACAAAAATTGATCGACAAGTTACTGGCTCAAAACAAGATCACTCCAGAGCAAGCACAGTTATCAAAATTAGTACCAATGGCCGACGACATTACCGCCGAAGCCGATTCTGGTGGTCATACCGATAACCGTCCGTTTTTAACCTTGCTGCCAACCATTATTGGTTTGCGTGACGAGGTTCAAGCGCAATACAACTTCTCGCCAGCCTTACGGGTTGGTGCTGGTGGTGGTATTGGTACGCCTGAAGCGGCACTCGCCGCATTTAACATGGGCGCTGCCTACATTGTACTTGGTTCAGTGAACCAAGCCTGTGTTGAAGCGGGTGCGTCACAATATACCCGTGAATTATTGTCAAAAGTTGAAATGGCCGATGTTACCATGGCACCAGCGGCTGACATGTTCGAAATGGGCGTAAAGTTACAAGTGGTTAAACGTGGTTCAATGTTCGCAATGCGCGCTAAGAAACTGTACGACTTGTATATCAGCTATGACTCAATTGAAGCTATTCCAAGTGATGAGCGTTTAAAGATTGAAAAGCAAATTTTCCGTGCCAATCTAGACGATGTTTGGGCCGGTACTGAAGCGTTTTTCCAAGAGCGCGATCCAGACATGCTAGCGCGCGCGCAAAGTAGCCCTAAGCGTAAAATGGCATTAATCTTCCGTTGGTATCTTGGTTTGTCTTCACGTTGGTCAAACACCGGTGAAAAAGGCCGTGAAATGGATTACCAAATTTGGGCTGGTCCAAGTCTTGGCGCATTCAACAGCTGGGTTAAAGGTACTTACCTTGAAGATTTCACCAAACGTGGCGCGGTTGACGTTGCCCTGCACATGCTTAAAGGCGCCGCTTACTTGCAGCGTGTTAATCAGCTAAAACTGCAAGGTGTTAGCTTAAGCACTGAACTAGCGAGCTATCGCACCACTGATTAAGTTTGGTTTAAATGGATAGTTAGTGATAAAGCGCCTTAGGGCGCTTTTTTTGTTTAGGCTAGGTGATCTAGCGGGCTAACCGTTCCAGCGTAATGTTCTCCCAAGACATGAGTATAAATCTGGGTGGTATTAATATCATTGTGGCCTAACAGTTCTTGCACTGTCCTGATGTCGGTACCTTGCCCTAATAAATGAGTCGCAAAACTATGTCGCATGGTATGACAATTGATTTTCTTGGCAATGTTGGATTTAGCAACGGCTGATTGTAAAGCCCGTCGCAATGTACTGTCATGCAAGTGGTGGCGGCAGAGTTTGTGGGTTAAAGGGTGAGGGCTAAGTCGTAGTGACGGAAATATAAACATCCATGCTGGTTGTCTGAAAGCGTTTGGATATTTTATCGCGAGGGCATTTGGCAATGATGGTCCAAGCGCTTGAGCGTTGTCATTTTTCTGCAGCTTAATAGCATCACGAATTAATTGTTGTAATGGCTCGACTAAAGCACGACTTAATAAGGTTTGTCGGTCTTTATTACCTTTTCCATCCCGCACGGTTAACGCTAAATTTTCAAAGTCGATATCTTGAATACGCAAACGAAGGCACTCGTTTATTCGTAACCCACTACCATATAATATTTCAAATACTAATCTGTTGCGGCCAAACAAATGCGACAATATTGTAGTAACTTCAGACTTTGTTAATACGACAGGTAATTGCCGCTGTTTTGTCGCGAGCTTAAAACCCAGATCCCCTAAACTAACTTTTAATACCTTGTGATAAAGAAAAACCAGCGCGTTTAATGCCACTTTTTGTGTATTGGCAGCAACATGACGCTCTACTGCAAGCCAAGTTAAAAACAATTTAACCTCTGCTGAACCCATATCTTTAGGATGACATTTTTGGTTAAAT
>Ga0209292_1005737_pt1 | contig 12519 bp, 6 predicted proteins | sample GOMGulsemesocosm_2_FD_184634 | JGI IMG/M metagenome (GOLD analysis project Ga0209292, IMG submission 184634) | Methane-oxidizing microbial communities from mesocosms in the Gulf of Mexico - GOM9C Gulf of Mexico (SPAdes) (version 2) | ecosystem: Environmental > Aquatic > Marine > Cold seeps...
AGCTTCATCACGACCAACAAATACATTACCTTCGTTATCATACCAAGCTGGGATACGATGTCCCCACCAAAGTTGACGTGAAATACACCAATCTTGAATATCATTCATCCAAGAGAAATACATGTTTTCATATTGTTTAGGCACAAATTCAATTTCACCATCTTCAACTGCTTTAGTTGCAGTTTCGGCAAGTGGTGCAACACGTACATACCACTGATCTGTTAGTAGAGGCTCAATTATCACACCAGAACGGTCGCCATAAGGGACTGTTAAACCGTGATCTTCAATTTCTTCTAATAAACCCGCTTGTTCAAACTCAGCAACAATTGCTTTTCTTGCTGCAAAACGGTCTAAACCATGTAAACGCTCTGGAATTGGTGCATCAAACTCAAGCTCTTTACCATCAAAAGTATACGCTTCACCTTGTGTTAAAATCGCAGCGTCTTTATCAAAGATATTAACCATAGGAAGTTGATGACGTTTACCAACTTCGTTATCGTTAAAGTCGTGGCCTGGAGTGATTTTTACACAACCAGTGCCTTTTTCCATATCGGCATGTTCATCTGCAACAATTGTTACGCGACGATTTACGATAGGTAATAAAATATCTTTACCGATAAGGTCTTGGTAACGTTCGTCATCAGCATTAACAGCAACACCTGTATCACCTAACATGGTTTCAGGACGTGTTGTTGCTACTACGATGTAATCTTTACCTTCTTTGGTTTTTAGACCGTCAGCTAAAGGATAACGTAAGTGCCACATATGGCCTTTTTTATCTTTATTTTCTACTTCTAAATCAGAAATTGCCGTATGAAGTTTTGGATCCCAGTTTACTAGGCGTTTGCCACGGTAAATTAAGTCTTCTTTATGTAAACGAACAAATACTTCTTTTACTGCTTCAGATAGTCCATCGTCCATTGTAAAACGTTCACGATCCCAATCAACTGATGCGCCTAAACGACGAAGTTGTTTAGTGATAGTGCCGCCAGATTGCTCTTTCCAATCCCAGATTTTATCGATAAAAGCATCACGACCTAAATCATGGCGTGTTTTACCTTCTTCAGCAGCAAGCTTTCGCTCAACTAGCATTTGTGTTGCAATACCCGCGTGATCGGTACCTACTTGCCATAAAGTATTATTACCTTGCATACGTTTATAACGCGTAAGGGTATCCATAATTGTATCTTGGAATGCATGGCCCATATGTAGGCTACCAGTGACATTTGGTGGTGGGATCATAATTGAATATGCTTCACCTTTACCAGATGGCTTAAAGTAACCTTTCTCTTCCCACCCTTGATATAAAGACTGTTCAATATCTTGCGGGTTATATGTTTTTTCCATTATTGGAGCCTTAATCTAATTTTTTAGTTTAACGATACGCGTACTATGAATTGCTACGGGTATATCCATCAAGTTTCAATATCTTGTGTAGAAATATTTACGCCCATTTGTCGTAAATATTTATACCTGTCTCTAGCGGCCTGCTTAAGGTTTGAATCGCTAGGAACAAAATCAAAAACTTGACTAAATCTGTTTATAAAATCGGGCACTTTAGTTGCCAAATTTATTAAAATTCTTCTGTTGCCAACAGGTGTTGAGTCTCCAATTTCTACCGGAGCACCATTGGCAGGACCTTCACCTTGAAGGTTGTGTGGTACAAAGCTATTTGCTTCAAAAGACCACAAATATTCATCAATAATATGAGAGTCGCTTTTATCATTTGTATAAATAAAAACACGCTTCCCTTGCCTAAACTGATCTGCGGCTAAGCGTGCAGCAAGATCAAAATGAGCCGGAATATCTGCTTTCAACTCAATCTTGTTCTGCTCTTCATTGTGTTTTAAAACGTAAAAAATAGCGTTCATAACAGTCTTTTTATTTAAACAATGGCGTATTCTATAAAAACTAATCCCCTATCGCAAAAGCGAAAGGGGATTTATTTTAAAATCTTGATATATTTTTCTGCTTAACAGTGCAAAATCAACAACAAATTAAACGAAAATTATTTTAAGCTTCTGGTGCTTGAACTTCTTCAGCTTTATTTAATAAGTATTGAGCGAGTATAGGAACAGGTCGACCGAGTGTTATCCCATGTTAGCGCTAATAAATATACTTTAAGCTTCTGGTGTTTGAACTTCTTCAGCTTTATTTAATAAGTATTGAGCGAGCATCGGAACTGGTCGACCGGTCGCGCCTTTATTTGCGCCACTTTTCCATGCTGTGCCTGCAATGTCTAAATGTGCCCAGTTATACTTTTTAGTAAATTTAGATAAGAAACACGCTGCGGTTATTGTGCCTGCGGCTTTTCCACCTAAATTCGTAAAGTCAGCAAATGGGCTTGCAAGTTGCTCTTGATAATCATCCCATAAAGGTAATTGCCAAGCTCTGTCACCACTTTGCTCCGATGCTTTTAGAATATCGTGTGCTAATGGGTTGTGGTTTGCTAAAACGCCAGTTGCATGATGTCCTAAAGCAACAATGACAGCACCTGTTAGTGTTGCAACATCAATTACAAGTTCAGGATCAAAACTTTCAACATAAGTAAGGGCATCACATAATACTAAGCGACCTTCTGCATCGGTATTTAATACTTCAACAGTTTGTCCTGACATCGTTGTTAAAATATCGCCTGGACGATATGCATTTGACCCTGGCATATTTTCACAGCCAGCAAGCACACCAATTACATTTATAGGTAAGTTCATTTGCGCTAAAGTACGCATAGTACCAATAACACCAGCAGCACCGCCCATATCATATTTCATTTCATCCATGCCTTCGCCTGGTTTTAATGAAATACCACCTGAGTCAAAGGTTAGACCTTTACCAACTAAAACGATTGGTGCTTGATCTTCTGGTGCGCCGTTATAATGAATAACTGACATTACAGATTCATTTTCACTACCACGACCTACAGCTAAGTATGAGTTCATACCAAGCTCAGCCATTTCTTTTTCGCCAACTAGGTTTACTTTTACTTTTTCGAATTGGGCTGCAATTTTTTGTGCTTCTTCACCTAAATATGCTGGGTTACAAATGTTTGGTGGCATATTAGCGACGTCTTTACATAACTTCATACCCTCAGCGATAGCAAGACCATGGTCGATTGCATTTTCACCGATTGTAAGTTCACGACGTGTTGGTACATTAAATACAATTTTACGTAATGGGCGTCGAGTATCGCTTTTTTTACTTTTAAGCTGATCAAATGTATATAAACTGTCTTGTGTTGTTTCAACTGCTTGGCGTACTTTCCAGTATGTATCTCTGCCTTTAACATGTTGTTCAGTTAAAAAGCATACAGCTTCCATTGAACCCGTTTCATTTAAAGTGCTGATTGTTTTTGAGATAATTTGTTTGTATTGCTTATCATCTAATTCACGTTCTTTACCACAACCAACAAGTAATATGCGCTCACTTAGTACATTAGGTACATGGTGTAGCAATAACATTTGTCCTGGTTTACCTTCTAAATCTCCACGGCGTAATAAGTTTGAGATATAACCATCGCTGATGCGATCTAATTGCTCACCAATTGGAGATAAACGTCGCGGTTCATAAACACCAACAACAATACAAGCACTTCTTTGCTTTTCCGGACTTCCGCTTTTTACGCTAAATTCCATAGCGACACCTGCCTTTAATCTGCTTTCGATTGACACTGGTTACAACTTTTTGTGTACCTTCAGCGCCAATGACATATAATTAACTTCTAAAAATAACAAGTTTACTCGAAATTCCACACTATTCCAGTGAAAAGAGATGTTTATAGGGGCATAGATTGCTAATTTTTCGTTATTTGACTGCTGAGGTACTAAAATCTCAATTTGCAGTGTTCTTTACTTTGATGACTATTTTTGTAAGTGAAAAGTTTGTTCGGATATTAACTTCTGCTTCAGAAGGCGGGATCCCAGGCAAATTAGTGATGTCATTTTTGGCACTGAAGTTACCTCAATTAGCTTCTTTAATTTTACCTTTGAGTATATTTCTCGGTATTATTCTCGCTTATAGCCGTATTTATGCTGACAGTGAAATGACAGTATTAAAGGCGTGTGGCGTAAGTGAGTGGTATGTCATTCGGGTGACATTAGTTTCAAGTTTTATAATGGCGATATTTGCAGGTATTGTCACTTTATATTTTGCGCCATGGGCTGCAGAACAAGAATATCAGTTAAGAGAGCAAGCTGAGGCGGACGCGGGTCTATCTTCTTTAAGAGCTGGGCGTTTTCAGCAAACAGAAAATGGTAAAGCGGTTGTTTTTATTCATGATATTAATCAAGGGGGGAGTGAGTTAAACCGTGTTTTTGTTGCACAACTACCAGAATCACAAGAAGAGCAAGAATTAACAGCTACTGATATTAGCAAAGCCCAAATTGTTTATGCACAAAAAGGCACTGTTGTTGAAGATATATCTGGAGAGCAAAAGTTAATATTATCAGATGGTAAAAGATACGAAGTTCAAAATAAGAGCCAAGAATTAACTTATACAGAATTTGAAGGCTATCAAGTACAAATTCAAGAACAAGCAATAGAACACAAAAGACGAAAGCTTAAAGCGGTACCAAGCCACGAACTTGCTGTTATGGATAATAACGAAGCCAGGGCTGAGTTCCAGTGGCGCATAGCAATCCCTCTATCTATTCCTATTTTAACATTATTAGCAGTACCTTTAAGTGTTGTTAATCCACGCCAAGGTAAGTTTGCTAAATTAGTGCCTGCACTTGGTTTATATCTAGGTTATTTTATATTTTTAAATGCAGCAAAGTTTGCGTTAGCCGACGGTAAAATACCACAGTCTCTTGGTTTGTGGTGGATCCATCTATCAGCGTTATTTATTGGCTCCTTATTGATTTTAAAAGGCAGACCCATAGGTTCTTTTATTTTCGCTAAGTTTAGAAAAAAACAGCTAATTAATTGAATAATTAGTTAATATTATAAATTAAAATCGTTTATTTTAAGCATTATTAAAAAGGCATGATGAGTTGAAAACACTTGATTGGTATTTAGGTCGTAGCATTATTCAAACCACAGGGTTTGCATTAATGGTTTTAGTTGGTCTCAATACCTTAATTAAATTTATTGATCAGATACGTTCGGTTGGTCGTGGTACCTATGACCTCGCAACTGCAGGGCTTTATACCTTGTATAGCATGCCTGGTGATTTAGTATTGTTTTTCCCGATGGCGGCACTTATCGGCGGCTTGACTGGTTTAGGCGCATTAGCGTCAAATAGTGAGCTAGTTGTAATGCAATCAGCTGGCATGTCACGTTTACAAATAATAATTTCTGTAATGAAAACTGCTTTATTTTTAGCTCTGTGCATGATGGCATTGGGGGAGTGGGGCGTTCCTGAGGCGCAAAAAAAAGCAAAAGAGTTACGTGCATCAGCAATATCTGGTGGCAGTGTATTTAATGCTAAAAAAGGCATTTGGGCAAAAGATGGTGATGTATTCATTAATATAGAGAATGTTGATTCATCTGGACGTTTAAATGGACTTAACATGTATAACTTTGATAAAGAAACATTAGAGTTAAAACAAGTTACTCAAGCTAAGACGGCAACCGCTCATGCCCAAGGTTGGATGTTAAATGATGTAAACCGTATTAATTTAGGTAAAGACAAGGTAACTTCAGAAACACTTAAACAGGAGTTATATCATTCTGATTTAACCCCTGAAAAATTAGGGGTCGTATCGGTAAAACCGGAGTCTTTAGCGTTTACAGGTTTAGTATCTTATTTAAATTACTTAAAACAAAATGACCAAGATACCAGTAATTATGAATTAGCGCTTTGGCGTAAAGTTATGCAACCGGTATCAATTGCAGTAATGTTACTTGTTGCTTTATCTTTTATTTTTGGGCCTTTACGTACGGTGACTATGGGTGCAAGAATTATAATGGGTGTTGTCACTGGGATTATATTTAATCTAACTGATAAGATTTTTGGACCGATAGTTTTAGTGTATGAAATTCCTCCTTTCATTGGTGCAATAGTACCAAGCCTAATTTTTATTGCTTTAGCTACTTATTTATTAAATAAAAGAACTTAGTAAATGTATATTCACCCTCTCTATATCGAGAGTAGGGGGTGAATAATAGGTTTTAAAATAAGTTTAAATTTAAGAACTCGTTAAATTAATATTTATCTTATTGTGTTTTTTCTGCACTCGCATCAGACATCAAGTTAATTAACTCATCTTGAAATTCAAAAAGCTCCGGTTCGATATCTTGTATTGAAGCGCCTTTTTTAAGGGAAAGCTCCATTGTTTCAGCTAATGATTTTAATTTAGGTACGCCAGTATAACAGCAAGCACCATGAAACTTATGTATGATTTGAAGGATGTGTTCTCTCTCTCTGTCTATATAAGCTTGTTCTAACTTCTTTTGCGTTTCTGGTATGCTCATCATTAGCATATTAAGCATTTCATGAGCGAGTTCACTTTTACCGCCAGCACGCTCTAATGCAAGAGACCAATCCACTATATTACTTTCAAATGGCGCATTGGGTGAGTTGGTTTTATGTTTGTTTGTTTTAGGTTTTGAAATATTTAGCTTACTTTTAGGCATATTATGTTCACCATATTCATGGATCGCTTGGCGCAACATATCTTCATCTAATGGCTTAGTTAAATACCCTCTAAAGCCTATTTTTAATAAGTGTTCTTTTTCGCTAGCGAGTGCATGAGCCGTTACAGCTATGATTGGGGTATCTTCATTTAGCGACGAATCTAAAATCATTTTACATGCGGTTATGCCATCCATAATCGGCATTTGAATGTCTAAAAAGATTAAATCATATTTACGACTTTTAGCTAAACTGAGTGCCTGAGCGCCATTATGTGCGGTATCTAAGCTCTCTATTTGCTCATCTAATAAAGTACAAAGCAGTTTGAGATTTGCGGCGTTATCATCAACAACTAATGCTTTTAAAGGTAAAATTTTCTCATTAGTACTCGGTGTATGAATTGATGGGTGATCTAATCTATAAGGCGCGGCTAAAGTTTCGCATAATTTTTTATGATTTACAGGTTTACTTAAGCAGGCGTCAGCTCCGATAGCAACAAGCGCTTCACGCATATTATGAGAAATTGTATTAACCATTAAATAAAGGTAATCAGTATGCTCGCGTGTCATGCTGATTAAAGTACGGATATCTTTCATCGTATCAGGTGATGCGCTATGGCCGATAATAGAGATATCAAAATTGAATTCTTGATTCAGTGCCGTTTCTAACTCTCCTATAGTTTTACAAGCCTCAACTTTAACTCCCCAATTTTCTAATATCGTTAAAGTTGAATCATGAGAATGTTCATGGGGTTCAAAATATAAAACGCGTTTTTGTTTGAGACTGTTAATTGGCAATATTTCTATATAGTCATGTTCAGGTAGTTCAAACATTGCATTAAATGTAAAACAACTCCCTTTGCCCAAAGCTGAATTTAATGAAATCCCCCCTTTCATTGCTTCAACAAGATGTTTGGTGATGATTAAACCTAAACCTGTACCACCAAATTTTCGGGTAATACTTGAATCAGCTTGGCCAAAAGCCATAAACAATGAATCTTGTTTATCTGCACTTATACCATGCCCTGTATCTTTAATTGCCACTAACAAAGAAGTATGTTTTATATCAAAAATACGACATTCAATATCGATAGTTATGCTGCCGGATTCGGTAAACTTAATCGCATTGCTGATCAGGTTAATCAAGATTTGTTTGAATCGAGTTGGGTCGCCAATTAAATTTTCAGGCACTTTATCTTGAATATAAATTGATAACTCTAATGACTTTTCATGAGCACTTGGTGCTAATAAAGTCAAAACTTCATTTACCGTATCTCTTAATTGGAAATGTATTTTTTCAAGCTCCATTGCACCAGCTTCAAGCTTAGAAAAATCAAGAATATCACTGATAATACTTAATAAACTGTTAGCCGATAATTCAATGGTATCTAAATAGTCAATTTGGTTTTTATTTAAAGGCGTCTTATACAATTGCCTAGTAAACCCGATCACCCCATTTAATGGTGTTCTCAGTTCATGGCTCATTTTAGCTAAAAAGTCAGATTTTACTCTGTTAGCATCTTGCGCTTCTTGTTTGGCAATATTTAATTGGATATTTTGAGTTTCATATTGCTCAAGTGTTTCTCTATAATCACTTATGGCTTGATCTATATGCTTTTGCATTTCATCTTTTTGCATGTTCATATTATGAGATATATTATTTAAGCCTTGTCTGATCAGTTCAAATTCACCTCCCATCGGTTTATCTATCTCAATATCTTGCTTACCTTCTTTTAATTTATCAATTGCTAATACAATTTTACCGAGTGGTTTAGATAATCGTTGGCTTAATCTTAATGCAAGTATTAAAGCTAAAATTAAAGTAGATAAAAGAACAAAAATACTAAAAATAACAGACTGCTGTTTTGCCATAATGGCTTGTTCTTTATTAACTTGTATCGCAATAAAACCAATGGTTGGCAGAGCTTGAGTTAAGGTTAAACTATTCTTGGAGGCAGTATGATCAAAAATAGGCGTATGGAAAACGATATAATTATCGTAAAATGTGACAATAGTACTTTTATTTAAAATTGTGTTTGATTTTTGTTCTAATTGTGAAAAGTGGCGATGATAATTACTTGTAACAATCAGTTGATTTTCATTATCAAATACGGCAATGCTTTTAATTAAAGGAGATTGTTTATTATGGCTATGACTAATTAAACGGTTTAGCGTATTTTTGTCTTTATTGAGTAAAGCATCTTCAGCAGAAATAGCTAAAGGTTCAATGATATTAGTACCCTGTTTAATTAAAAAATCATTCAATTCAAAATAACGATTTATAGTAAAATAAGATCCAAGTACTAAACCTATGATCATTGCGGGCACTAAAGTGAGTATTAAAACCCATTCTTTTAAACCTAATTTAGTCATATAAAGTAATTTTTTAATATTTTTAATTTAATTACTAAGAGTAAAGCTTAAGTTTTGCTTAATCAATCATTGTGCTTTTATTTATTGAATTTAAAGTGCAATTTAGTTAACAGAATACAAAATCAAGGCACTATTAATGGCACAATTTTTCAAGCCACAAAAAAAAGCGGTTGTAAAAGGTAAACAACAACTGACTATCGATACCTTAAATCATGAAGGGGTCGGTATTACGAGAGTAAATAAAAAAGTGGGCTTTGTTGAAGGTGCTCTACCTGGAGAAACTGTATTAGCTACCTCGACTCAAAGTAAAGCTAAATTTGAACGTTTCACTGTAAATAAAGTGATCACACCAAGTGAATCAAGGGTAGAGCCATTTTGTGTTCATTATAACGTCTGTGGTGGATGTCAGTTACAGCATTTAGCTGCGGAACAACAATTAGTTGAAAAGCAAAAAGCGGTTAATTCTTTATTTCAAAAATTTTTAGGTGATTCAAAAACAGATTTTAATTGGCAATCTGCGATAGATAGCCAGCCTTTAACGTATCGCCGTACTGCCCGGATTGCAGTATTTTATGATAAAAACAAAAAAGAGTATTTATTTGGTTACCGTCAAAAGGGCTCAAAAAAGATAATAAACATAAATAGTTGCCAAGTTTTAGAACCTTGTTTCAGTCGTATTTTTGAAGTCTTCCATCCCGTTTTAGCTAAGCTAAAGACTGGTCAATCTATTACACATTTACAATTATATAAGACTGAAGATCAGGCTTTAATTATAATTCGTCATATCAGACCTTTGAGTGAAAAAGATATTAATTTAATTGCTTTAGAGGCGAGTAAAAATGGATGGGAAATTGTATTCGAAGGTGAAACAGGACAATATGAATTTCATGATGAAAATGTAACAACGCAAGCAGTTATTAATCATAAAAATACGGATCTTTTACATTATTATATAAATGAATTTAATCTTAAATTTAATTTTTCTTTCGATAATTTTATTCAAGTTAATCATAAAGTTAATGGATTGATGTTAAAACAAGCAATTGACTGGTTAAATTTAAAAAGTGATGAAAAAATACTGGACTTATTTTGTGGTATTGGTAATTTTAGTTTGCCTATGGCACAAAGAGTAAGCAAAGTGGTGGGTATCGAAGGCGTCGCTTCATCTGTTGAAATGGCAAAGTTTAACGCCCAGAATAACCAGATAGAAAATGCTCAGTTTTTTTGTCAGGACTTAAATGATTCAATGGCAAAAGCAAAATGGTTTAATGAAGAGTATGACGTACTAGTTCTGGATCCTTCAAGAGCAGGTGCATATGATATTTTATCTCAACTAAAACTAAAGCGTTTTTCTCGAATCCTATATGTATCATGTGATCCCGTAACGTTAGCAAGAGATAGTAAATTAATTGTAGATGCCGGTTTTAATATTAATAAAACAGGTTTAATGAACATGTTTCCACATACTGGACATGTTGAAACTATGGCTTTGTTTACAAAGCTTTAGTAGGTATTAGTCGCAAAAAGGAAGTGTTTTATGGTTTCAATTCGTCAATCACATATAAATGATGATTCAGGGACTCATTGGCTAGAATTAATTGATTTAAATGATGAACAACTAGATGCCATGCGTTTAGCAATTGAGTTTTGTCAGGATTTAGATGAAAATTTACCATTTGAGCAATCAAGAGAAATGGTTGAAATATTAGCTGAACTCAATATGGATCCAGAAACACTTGCGACAGCCTATTTAACGCCTTTTTATTTACGAAAAGTTATTTCAATTGAAGATGTTGAAACCAAGTTAGGAAAATCTTTGGCAGCCTTGCTCAAAGGCGTTTTCCAAATGGCGACAATCAGTACCTTAGCTCATCAAAATAAAGGCACTATACAGATAGATAATATCAGGCGTATGCTTTTAGCTATGGTTGAAGATGTACGTGCAGTTGTTATAAAGCTTGCAGAGCAAGTTTGTCACTTACGCAGTGTTAAAAATGCCAGTGAAGAAGAGCGTGTTATAGCAGCGAAAGAAACAAGCAGTATTTTTGCACCTTTAGCAAACCGCTTAGGAATAGGGCAAATTAAATGGGAATTAGAAGACCTTTCTTTTCGTTATTTACATCCTGAATATTATAAAAAAATAGCCAAATTATTGGATGATAAACGTCTAGATCGTGAATCATATATGACCAATATGGTTGATTCTATTCAAACAAAACTAAATGAAGCAAATGTTGCAGCGCAAGTAGATGGTCGTCCTAAACATATTTTTAGCATTTACAAAAAAATGTATAAAAAGAATTACGATTTTGAACAGCTATTTGATATTCGCGCAATAAGAGTTGTTGTTGATCACATTCAAGACTGTTATGCCGCTTTAGGTATTGTACATACAAATTGGCAACACTTGCATAAAGAATTCGATGACTATGTAGCTACGCCTAAACCAAATGGTTATCAGTCTATTCATACCGTTGTGCTAGGACCTGAAGGTAAAACAGTTGAAGTACAAATTAGAACTCAAGGTATGCATGAAGATGCAGAACTCGGTGTTGCTGCGCATTGGAAGTATAAAGAAGGATCATTACCAAGTAAGAAATCAGGTTATGATCAAAAAATAAATTGGCTACGTTCTTTATTACAATGGCAAGAAGAAGTTGTTGATGATTCAAGCTTAGCTGACGATCAGGAGCTTGCAGAAGAATTAAAAAATCAAGTGGTTGAAGATCGAGCTTATGTTTTTACGCCTTCAGGAGATATAGTCGATTTACCTTTAGGGTCAACGCCGCTTGATTTTGCTTATTATATTCATTCCAATGTGGGACATAGATGCATTGGGGCCAAAATATTTGGAAAAATAGTACCTTTCACCCATCAGTTAGTGACAGGTGATCAAATTGAAATATTAACAAAAAAAGAACCGAACCCAAGTCGTGATTGGTTAAATCCTGCTCTTGGTTATATTAAATCATCAAGAGCTCGCGCGAAAATACATCACTGGTTTAAGCAACAAGACAGAGATAAAAATTTAGCTGCAGGTAAAGAAATTGCAGACGCAGAGTTAGTTAAACATGATCTCACTAGTAAGGAACTAGAAGGTGCTGTAAAGCGTTTTAACTTTAATCAGGTAGATGAGTTGTTAGTTGCTATTGGTGCCGGTGATGTGCGCTTAGCGCAATTTATAAATTACTTACAAAGTAAACAAGTAAAAGATGATATACCAAAATTTAAACATCATCATAAAGCAGTAACATCTAAGGGCGATAAAAATGGCATTGTTGTTGATGGTGTGGGTAGCTTAATGAGTCATGTTGCGGGTTGTTGTCAACCTGTTCCCGGAGATATGATTTCTGGATACATTACTTTGGGCCGAGGAATTGCAGTGCACCGAAGTGATTGTGACCAATTTGTTCAATTAAGTATTACAACTCCCGAGCGTTTAACTGATGTAAGTTGGGCTGAGGATGTACAAACAAATTACGCTTTAACAATACGTATTGAGGCAAATGATCGACCTGCATTAATGCGTGACATCAGTTCAGTATTAGCCAATGAAAAAATAAATGTACTAAACAT
>Ga0209292_1005738_pt1 | contig 12519 bp, 19 predicted proteins | sample GOMGulsemesocosm_2_FD_184634 | JGI IMG/M metagenome (GOLD analysis project Ga0209292, IMG submission 184634) | Methane-oxidizing microbial communities from mesocosms in the Gulf of Mexico - GOM9C Gulf of Mexico (SPAdes) (version 2) | ecosystem: Environmental > Aquatic > Marine > Cold seeps...
TATCTTCCTTGGAACTCCCCGGTTTGCTCAATCGCCATAACATCCCCTGGACTTTCAACAATGCAAAGTTGCTCGTTAATATGTCGTTTAGGGTTTAGGCAAATATCACATGTTTCGTCTTCAGTGAAATTACGGCATTGCGAACAATGGCCAATATTTTCCATGGCGATTTTTAAAGTACCTGCGAGTTTAGCCCCACCAATACGGTTGCGTTCGAGTAAATGAAACGCCATACGCTGTGCTGATTTAGCACCAACTCCAGGTAAACATTTAAGTGAATTTATTAATTCTTGAACTAATGGGCTAAATTTCATAACAACCTTAAAATTGATGGTCTAGTGTAAAATCGACAGCAGTTTATCATTTGAATAATAAAACCAACATAAATTATTTTATCTCAACGAAAAATAATACGTTATGATGTGTGAAGAATAATAATCATAATTGAAAAGCCATGTTATCGAATATATTTATCACCCTGACGTTACTAATACTTAGCGCATTTTTCCTATCAAGATATTTCACACTACCCAAGAACATCTGGCTATTATTTGTAGCACAACCTTTAGTTATGGCTGCTTCTCCTGTAATTGTTTTTATAGGCGGTATTTTATCCACAAGCATGGCAAACGATCCATCGTTAGCCACCCTTCCCGTTACTGTTATGATATTAGGTGTAGCTTGTGGCGCTATTCCGGCAGCTATGCTGGCTAAAAGTAAAGGAAGACGTTTTGCTATTTTTACAGGATATAGCTGTGGTTTGCTCGCAACACTTACTGCAATGGTGGCAGCCCTTATTGCGAGCTTTGAGCTTTTTGTTTTTTCAGGCTTATTATTTGGCATTAGTACATCGTTTATTCAACAATTACGCTTTGCTGCGATTGAAAGTATAAAAGACACTAAAGATATCCCCACTGTTTTATCAATATTAATGTTAAGTGGTATTTTTTCCGCATTTTTGGGGCCTGAAATTGCTGTTGTCGCCAAAGACTGGCTTACCTCTCCACATGGTTATGCGGGTTCATTTTTAGTCTTAGCGGGCTTAATAATATGTGCAATGCTAATAATGGTGAATTTTAAAAATACCCAAATAGATGAGCAACAACATACTGGCGAAGCTCGCCCTTTAACTGAAATAATTAAACAACCAATTTTCATTATAGCTATATTATCTGCTGCACTTGGTTTTGCTCTTATGAGCTATTTGATGACAGCAACACCATTGAGCATGCACCAAATGCATGGCCACAGCTTAAACGATACTAAATGGGTTATTCAAAGCCATATTGCCGCGATGTTCATTCCATCACTGTTTACTGCGTGGTTAATTAAAAAAATAGGCTTAAAAAGCTTAATGCTAATTGGAACTATTATTTATGCATTAGTAACCATTGTTGCTCTGTCTGGAGAGCAAGTTATGCATTACTGGTGGGCCCTTATCTTGTTAGGTATTGGCTGGAATTTCTTATTTTTAACAGGTACGACGCTGCTTCCTCAAAGTTATAAACCGAGTGAGCGACATAAAGTACAAGCGATTAATGACTTTATTGTGTTTGGTTTGCAAGCTACGGCATCATTACTTGCTGGTTGGGTTTTATTCAAAGCAGGCTGGAATATGGTCGTACTGACAAGTATGCCGTTTATTGCAATACTCTTTGCGGTTACATGGTTTTATTATATTAAAGAAAGAAAAAGAGCTGCTCAAATGGCAGCTCAATCTTGTACTAATGAATAACTTGGTGACGTTATAAGTTATTATCGTTATTTGAAGTGCCAAAACCTAGAGAAAATGAAACATCTTTAACGATTTCAAACTCGACACCTGCAACCGCTTTATAGGCAAGACCATGGTTCTTTTCTTCGCCAAAAAGTGTAGCGTGATTTGTTTCTACTGCACCAACAGCTAACTCAACGAAAGGTGACACCTTTTCACTAAAACCTAGATATTTAAAGCGTGTTGTCGCCCATATTCCTAACGCTTCATAATCTCCAGAAAAATACTGCTGATTTTGAGATAAGTTGTTCATGTGGTTGTTTTCAACAAAACCACTAAAGTGTGCTTTAGCATATTGAAGTGAAACCTCAGTGGCTAATTCCCAATCTTGATTAAGTTGGTAATTTTTACCAAAACCGAATGCAACTTCAGGTACGAAATCAATATCAACTTTATCCATTTCTAAATTTGCCAAATCGTTATAATTAGTCAAACCAAAACTAACAAAAGTGTATGTATCTTCATCATTCGCTGTTGCTGAAAAACTCATGAATGTACTTGATATCGCTGTACTTAAAATTAGTGCTAAATATTTATTCATTATCATTTCCTGTTTTTTCATCTGTTTTATAGCGTAGTAGATCACCTGGCTGACATTGCAATGTTTCGCATATCGCTTCAAGTGTTGAAAATCGTATAGCTTTGGCACGACCGCTTTTAAGTACAGATAAATTCTGTGGGGTAATACCTACCGCTTGCGCAAGGTCGTTCAACTTCATCTTTCTTCTTGCTAGCATAACGTCTAGCTCAATAACCATTGCCACTAGATCACCAATTCCTGTTCTTGATGTAAGCTGGTGGCTTCACTCATTACCCACGCGATAACATAGATAACTAAACCAATTAATAAATATCGTAATTCATCGGAGCCTAAGCTCATATAAATAGATAGAGTATCTGATGCCCCTGAAAGTCTTAATACTCCGGTAACAAGTAGCGGATACAAAAGTTTCAAAGCAATCCAGCCTAATAAAACAGTACCAATATTTTTTATGCATTGGATGTTCTCAACCGTAAAAACTAAGCCCCGCTTATATAGACCAAATAACTTAAATAGCGATAAATAAATTAAAAGACTAGGAATTAAATCTGCACTGCCTAAAATCAACAAGGCATTAAATCCTTCATCACTTAATGCCTCAGCAAGATTTGACCAACTACCCGTAAAGTCAATATTGGCAGCAGAAGATATAAAGTTAAAGTTTTCGGAAAGTTGATAAGAACCTTCATGCTTATCTCCTAACATTAATAAAAGTACAAAAACACTAATTTGCATAGTGATAAATAACACCACTAAAACGCGTACTATTTGACTAACTTTTTGAATACGACTGTGCTGTAACATAAAACCTAATAACGTGAACATATATAATAATTGTACTCTAGCAGATCAAATCTAAAAAACAACAGTTAATTACCGATAAACGATAACTAAATACCGAGTTTCAGAATGAGAATTAAAGGAAATGCTTTTCATCTATTCATAAGAGTAAAGTATTTATTAACAGACTTTATGGAACTGCTTGCCCGTTTCTAGCTTCCAATAAGCGATACCAATCTTCACGACTGTAATTTAACTCAAGTGCTTGTTTAGCTGAAACAATACGTTCGGGTTTCGTAGATCCGATTATAGGAAATATACCGGCTGGATGTTTCAGCAACCAAGCTAAAATAACTTGCCAAGGCTGGCAATTATATCGCTGCGCTTGTTCACTCAACTCACGAGCTATACGCTGTTCGTCAGCCGGTAAAAACGTATTCCCCCAAGCTTTATAAGCAACACCTCCAAGAGGACACCAGGCAATAGGCGATATTTTATGTTGCTGACATTGATCTAACGTGCCGTCATTTAGTGCATCAATATTGTGAATATTAATTTCTACTTGGTTAACTAATAAGGGAGAGTCTAATGCACTTTGCAGCATGGCAACTTGTGTCGGTTTAAAGTTACTAACGCCAAAGTGAGCAACTTTTCCGGTTGCCTTAAGTTGCTTAAATGTTTCAGCAACTTCATGAATATCAATTAAATAATCCGGGCGATGAAGTAAAAACAAATCAAGCTGTTCGACTTTTAATCGCCCAAGGGAGCCTTCTACGCTAGAAAGTAAATACTCTTTACTGAAATCATAACGTGTCGGTGCGTGAGCGTTCTCACCATTTTTTGGACGAATACTTGCTTTGGACGTAATGAGCATTTTATCTCGCAAGTGCGGAGATTCTTGTAATAATTCTCCAAATAATTGTTCACTTGCCCCTCCACCATAAATATCAGCATGATCGAAGTGGGTGTAGCCCGCATCAATAGCGCTATAAACAGCTTGTTTACCTTTATCGATATCATGTGATGACTGATCTCCAGCAATTCGCATACAACCGTATATTAATCGCGAAGATTTAAGGTTACTTTTTCCTAAACAATCATTCTTCATTACAAATTTGCTCTCGTTTTATCGCTAATTGACTGACATAATAGCGACTTTATAGTCGTTGTTCATCATTAATGCATTCATTGCATACGTATAAATAAGGGTTTTTCATTGCAACATTTTATTTGGGATATTGATCCCGTACTACTTTCCATCGGCCCACTCTCTATTCACTGGTATGGTGCCCTTTTTGCTATGGCTATATTGTCTGGCTTGCAGGTGATGAAGTACGTCTACCAAACAGAAAACAAACCGCTTGAAGCACTAGACAACTTATTAATGTATTCCGTCTTCGGTATTATTATTGGCGCTCGTTTAGGTCATTGTTTTTTCTATGATCCGCAATACTATTTTGCGAACCCATTAAAGATATTGGCAATTTGGGAAGGCGGTCTTGCAAGCCACGGTGGCGGATTAGGGCTTATTCTCGCTATCGGAATATATGTAAGAAAATATAAAGATAACTATTTATGGTTACTTGACCGTTTAGCTATTTGTACCGCACTATTTGGTGTATTTGTTCGTTCAGCTAACTTTGTTAATTCTGAAATAATAGGTGTTGCTAGCGATTCACCCTGGGCAATCGTTTTTGCTCGAATCGACAATATACCTCGCCACCCTGCCCAGCTTTATGAAGCTATAGCTTATTTACTGATTTTTATTATCCTGTTTTTTGTCTATAAAAAATCGAAAGCGAAAACAGCTCAAGGATCATTGTTAGGCTTGTTTCTAATCTTAACCTTCACCGCTAGGTTTTTAATAGAGTCGGTGAAAGTTAAACAAGCAGCATATGACTCGATATTGACATTAAATACGGGGCAAATGTTAAGTATCCCCTTCTTTATCGCGGGTGTAGCTTTATTACTTTGGTCGTTGTCCTCTAAAAACAAACAAAAATAAAATTGAGTAAATAGTAAATGAGTAAAAAATATTACGTGGTATGGAAAGGTTCAAAAACAGGTGTTTTTGATGACTGGTCTGCAGTTCAAGCAGTAACATCTGGAAGACCCGATGCACAATTTATGGGGTTTCCTTCGCAAGCAGAAGCGCAAGCTGCTTTTCAGTCAACTTATACCAGAGCATTAACCCAACGTTCGTTAAAAACACCACCACGTACTGGTGATGCTTATCCAGCAGCAGCTAAAACGGCAAGTTCCTCTTCAAGTAAAGTTACTGGCCCAGGAAAATCGCCAGGAAGTACAGTACGAAGTGACCGCGAAGTTAATAAAGCTGATATCGATATATATTGTGATGGTGCTTGTTCACCTAACCCTGGCAAGTCAGGTACGGGTATTGCTGTTTATCACCAAGGCGTAATTAATAGTCTTTGGTATGGCTCGTTTGACGCCAACGGCACAAATAACACTGCCGAGTTAATAGGTATGTTACAGGCATTTCACTTAGCTAAAGCCTATATAAAGTCGAACCCAGAAAAAACCATACAGGTATTATCTGATTCAAAATATTCGATAGACAGTATAACAAAATGGGCAACGGGCTGGAAAAACAAAGGTTGGAAAAAAGCGAACGGCGAGGCTATTAAAAATCCTGAACTGGTAAAAAATTGTTATACGATTTATCAAGAAATTAAGAAGAGTATTTCGATAACTCACGTTAAAGGTCACGCTAATATTGAAGGTAATGAGTTAGCCGATCGTATGGCCGTTTTAGCGAGAGTCTCTCGAACAACAGGCTTTGTGCAATACCAAGAAAGCTTAGATATTAAAACAATATTGGCGATGGAACCTGATTAAACACTAGTTAACCTGAACTCTAGATAATGAGTGCTTGATGTTAGTGTAAAATCAATGACTTGGATGGTTAAACAGAAATAACTATAAACTTGAAGTAACTATAGGCTCTATCAATGTTTCATTTTATGCCATTATCAAGGCAAAACGTTTATGAATAGCGGGCTATTTATCGACGTTTTAACGCTGATAATGGGGTAAAAGGGAATGTTGAGCAAGTGCTGCTTATCCAGATTCAGGTGAGTTAGCTTTATTACCTGACTAGAAGCCAGCGGTAACATCGGACTATATAAAATGAAATAACTAAGCCATATACAAGGTTTAGTTATTTCGACTCAATTCAGTAAGTAATTTATTCATATCTATTAAGTTAATTTTTAAGTAAATTACTATTTCAAATAAAAATTGGACCTATCTATGACGAACCTTATACAAAAAACTATTATTACTTTGTTAGTCTTGTTATCAACATGTTCTGTATTCACCTATGCCCATGATATTAGCAATGAAATATCGGCAAAAAATGTCAAACAATATACAGAACAGTTTATTGTTGGCGGACAACCAACAGAAGCTGATTTAACGGCTTTAGTTCACAACGGCATAAAAACAGTTATTAACTTGCGCGGTAAAGGTGAGTTCTCTGAATTTTCTGAAAAAGAAAAAGTAGAAGCCTTAGGTATGAATTATATTGCGATTCCGGTAAATGGGGCTGCGGGTGTAAATAAAGAAAACTTAGCGCTTTTTACTGCTGCAATTCAGAATAAAAACAAAACTTTCGTACATTGCGCGAGCGGTAACCGTGTTGGTGCTATGTTCGCTTTAGATGCATATTACAATGACCATGCGAATATTGAAGAAGCTGTGATTATCGGAAAGAAGTCTGGTTTAACGGGCTTAGAAAGCAAAGTTAGAAAGCTAATGTCTGATCACTAATAATAAAGAACCATTTAATAGTATCTCGCCCATAAAAAAGCCCAAGTTATACTTGGGCTTTTTAGTGTAAGCAAACGTAATATGCTTACACTAAAACGGCATTTTCATCCCATAGACCAAGCCGTTGATTTAATTAACCTTTGTGTTATAAAGCCCTATTAAATCGCACTATTGGGATTTGGTTATTGATGATATTGCATCATATGTGATGGGGTTTTGACCCATATATGTCCCATAGAATCATTGGGACATATATGACGTAAAAATTACCTGTTACATCATGAGTTCAGGCGCTGGTTTATGCATCCTAATACTTCGAGTAACAATCCCCTCAACTTGAATGTGATCTTCTTCCTGTATTTTTATTGGTGCATGATTTTTATTTGCAGATAAAAGTAACCTATTTGTTTTATCAAATAGCTTACAAATAAACTCACCATTAAAATGAGCTATGATCACATCACCGCTAGAAACTGTTTCGGATCTATCTACTAAAAGTAAATCACCGTCAAAAATTCCCACACCTTGCATCGAGTCACCGGAAGCTTGTCCAATAAATGTTGCATTCGGATGCGAAATCAAAAGTTGATCTAAAGATAAACCTAGTTCTTTATATTCTGCTGCGGGAGATTCAAACCCTGTAATGCCACAACTGGTCAAAATTGGGATGATTTTCATATAAGAATGCCTGTATAAATATACATGCATTATAGTTATATTCTGCCTGAAATGTAAGTTTATATTTTTATAATGACTCCTGTCTCTGATCATGATGAAGTGCTTTCCAAAAATTATTATGTATAAGGTATATTTACCTATTGACACATAGGCGCAATGCGCCTAATATATATTTCAGAAGGTGGCACACAGAAAGCCACTCGTTCTAAGAGGGGGCTAGTTGCTGCCACTGTGGAAGCGAGATGAAACTATCTGATGTTACAACCATTAAAACGCACTTTGAAGACGCAGATTTTTGGTTAATACGCCGAGGTTCAATGCACAAAGTTGGTCAGCCTGTTCGAGAATACAACCCCGAGCATATAGGCATAAAGATTGAAAGAAACGATTTATTGTTACCTGACTATCTTTATTACTGGTTCATGCACATACATAGCACCAAAGTATGGGAGCAGTTAGCCAACGGCACATTGAAGCTGGTAAACATTAAGGTTTCAGACGTTCGAAGCATTAGAATGTCACCTAAGTAACTGAAGGGGCGAAAGCCCCTTATTACTTATACACCGTTAACGAGATAAGGTTTTAATATGGACAAAATACCGGATATTGAATTGCCTAACATTGCTGCACAGCAAACCATTATTTTTGAGCAAAGTACCGTAGAAGGTATCAAGCAGCTTAAGAAAAATTTAAAAGCTAAGGTTATACCAGGACAAAAAGAAATCAATGAGGATGATTATTGTCATCTGCATTTTGTTGATAATAAAAGTACTTGGCAAGCGCCACACGCTGATATTGTTGGTGCCTATTTCCGTCATTTTCAGCAATGCTTCCCTGAGTATGATACAGATAAAAAGTTAGCTCATTTACTATGTTTAAGTAGTGATAGGCGCATTAGAGAATTCAAACAAGGGACCCGAAAAGTGCCGTATGATGTATGGCGAAAGTTTTTAGTAATTACGGGACGTGCTCCGCAAGTGATCACTCAAGTCATGTGTTTTGTAGCGAGATAAAGGAAAATTCAAATGAACGGAAGTTTTGCATTAAAAATAAGAAGTAAACTCGAGGGTTTAGTTTCACGGATTACCGGAACAATTCTAAGTCATGAGGAATTTAGAAAAAGAGTTAATAATAGGGCAGAACATATTCTCGAGAAATCTGTTCAAGATATATACAATATGACTAATGGGCAGAACTTTACAAGCCAAGAAGATTTTAAAGAACTGGTTTGGCCGACAGTTTCAAAGAACTTGAATGCAATTAACTCACCAACAGGAAAAGCATTTGATGACTTTAGTCGATCATATCAGGTCGTGCTTTCTCAAAATATCAGCTTAAAAGATGTGATAAAGCAAGAGGTTAAACATGACTGGTATTCTAAACTAAGGTTTCTACTCTTTAGAACGTTAACCACTATTTTTATTGCGGGAGCTGCCATTGGCGCAGCCATTTTTGCCAATTATTTAGGTTATGATATGGTGTTGATCAAAGAAAAGCCTCCGAAGGCTATTACTGCAGACACAACAAAAAACAAACCATTAACCGAGTTAAAAAATAAACCGGAAATAAAGTAAATGATTATTCAGTTTCAGTCTCATTCTGATTATGTTTTGGCAACAACAATTCTTGTTAGTAACATTGATCAAGTCGATATATTTGATGAGCTTATTTCTTTATTTCATGAAGCGAATAAGCCATTAGGAACAAGAAAACTTGTTGATATTGAGCTTTCGAAAAAAGAAATAAAAATTATACGTAATAATAATGACAAGCTGTATGAAGTCTTAAGTATGCAACCTGAAAATGCAAAACTCGAAGACCTCGTTCATTCATTTTGTGATGTTGCCGTTGCTGTAGAATATTTTCGTAAACAAAATACTTCGTTGGAGTAAAAGCGAACTGCTCGGTAATTCCGAATAGTTCACCTTATTGGAGAATCGAATATGAAAAAATTAGTGGTATTAACTGGCTTATTTCTGCTGTTGTCTGGATGCGTTACAACACTAAACGATTATGTCGAAGGGGCTATGTCCGTAAAGCTTGGGGATTCTTATGATGAAATGGTTTCAAAAATTGGGGACGTACCAAGAGAATTTAAGTGCAGCGAATCGAAGCGTAATACATATTGCACAGCTTATTACTATTTAGATGGTTCATACATTTTTAGATTTGAAAACAGCAATGTAATCACCTCAATGACACGATAATAGTAACGATTAATAATATTGGAGTAAATCAATGGAAGAAATAATATCATTAGATCGGGTAATTCTGACAAGAGACAAATCAATTCATGCCGGTTATGGATACTTGGTGGAGGTTGATGGTGAAGATAAAGGGGCAATAGTTGGAATTGACTGTGAATGTGGTCTTGTTTTTGAATCCTGCATGCCGCTCAGAGGTTTCGAGCTTCTAGCAATCGCATCAAAAATAGATGAAAAAGAAGGCGAGCTTTTCCGTGATGGCCTACTTGGTTGATTAACCATGAAATATTGATTGGCAGTATTGTTTATACTGATCTAGCTCCAGTAACGCATGAAAACATAAAAGCATAGAATGCTTTCTTGGGTTATATGTATAAATAATGCCACCAGATAACACTAAAGCGCAAACCTTTGTTTTTTATGCGCTTTCAGTTTATTGGTGATAAACAGCCTCGAACGTAGAAAAAATTATTTAAAAAAATTTGCAGGCAAAAATTAGTCAAAAGAAACCGTTGCGTTTTTTTCAAATCAAAAAATCCACACACTGGAAAGTTAGTTGTTACTAACCTAATTTTCACTCTAAACAATCTCATAAATAACTCCCCCCTGCTTTACTTGCAATAACCAATAAAAGCCTGCAAGCTATGGGCATACAAGGATTTACGCTGATATTCAGGCATGAAAAAACCCTTGGGATTTTCTCACGATCTCAAGGGTTCTATAGTCAGCACAAGCCGAAGTAATTCGGAAGATGACATATGTTTTCAAAGCCACTATATATTTTTAGGGTTACTGATTCAATATATTTTTGTTGGATCGTCTTCTTTCGATTACCTCTTATTTTTTCATTGTAAAATAAAGGAAATAAAGATGATCTCCATTGATATAAAAATCAAATTTAAGATCCCCAGTTTTATCTATATTATTCAGATGTGGATAATGTAATATAACTAGAGCCACCTTCGGGTGGTTTTTTATGCGATAAATTCAACGCTCGGATAACTTAACGTGTCACGAATGAGTGAGCCCCACAGCAGGTAATCCCTTAACCTCTGCCCTGCACGTTTCCCATGCGGCTTAATTCTAGGCCGCATTTTTAAAGTATTTATTGCGTTTATTTATTGACCAGTTGCTTTCTTTTGCTATAATTAACGCAACATTTAGGTAAGTATTGCGTATTTATGGACGGTAGACCGTTAGTTAATAATGAATTTTGGGAAGACTTGATCCCGAAAAGTTCGGGGAGGAATAGCCCGTTCAAAGATAGAGATAATTTGCTGTTAGGTTTGGCCTGTATTTGTGGCCTAAGAGAAATTGAACTGACACAAATAACAATAGGCTTATTTATTGCGCCAACGGGTGAATTTAACGAGTTTATTGTATTGCCTGAGTCAATCACTTATGACGGTTATGAAAGGCCGATAATGATAGCTCAAGAGCAATTAAAAGAATGGTTTGTTAAGTATATTGTATGGCTGATAAATCACAAAATAAGTACACAGCAAGGCAAAAGCCACCAAGGGCTAAACCCTAACGCCAACTTGTTTTTAGATGATGATTACAAACCGTTTACAGTACAAAGTCGTGGCAATGGTGCCTTGAGTCCTAACAAGATGAATAAGCACTTAGATAGCTTAATTGTTAAGTCTGGTTTGTGGGTTACTGGTATTCGTAGAAAGTCTTTTATTCGTGCTTGTACGATTAGCGCTTACCGCTCAAATATGAGCGTTAACGATATTATTATCACTACCGGACAAAGTGAAGAAACGATAAAAAAAACGCTGGTTATGGACTATCAACAATACAGCCCTATAGCCGATTGGTTTGAAGAACAAAAAACGAGAAAAGCAAAACGTTTGGCGTCCTTTAAAAAACGTAGAAAATTTCAAATATAGGAAACGGTGGTTCCGTAATTGATTACGGTACCATGATTTAAACAACTGAAAACAATAGGAATACTAATGGATAATCAACATAAGAAAATCAAAGGTTATAGAGATTTAAGTCAAACTGAAATTGATTTAATGAACAAAATTAAAGAAAAAGCAGAAGAATTGAAACTATTGATTGATGAAGCCGATACAACTCTTTTTGAATTAAAAGATCCTGCTATCAGTCAAGATGGTTTAGACGATGTTCAGCGCTATTTAGAGTTAGCTAAAACAAACTTGCAGCAAGGCTTTATGTGGTTCGTTAGAGCCGTTGCTCGTCCACAATCTTTTTAGTAGGAAATGGACTTTATGTTTGGAGTGGTAGCAGGAAAAATTGAAGGTAATAGCCAATTCAATTGCAAGTATTCAGATGATTTTGAAACGCTTGCAGAAGCAATAAAAGCTTATGATGAAGTATCTAGTTATCCTTGTTCATATATTACTTATGACGGGCGATATTTAGAGCTTATTTATAATGGTTTTAACCCTTTTAACTAGATAGGAAACGGCTTTTTATGTCAGAGCTTCAATATGAATTAGATGAAAAAACAGGTGATTGGCGCTGTTATGATCCTAAATTAAATTGGATTACATTTAGCGGTTTTGGCAGAAACAAAGAAGAAGCTAAATCGGCTTTCTTTTTACATCAACCGCGAGTGTTTAGCTTTGGTTCGGTTGGTCTTATTAACAAATTTACAGTATAGGAAACGGCAATTATGAAATGGATTGAATTTAAAGGCGTTGACTCAGTGCCTCAACATGAATACTTCATTGTTTGGGATGAAAGGCAAGAAAATTGGCTTGAATGTAGTGTTGATG
>Ga0209292_1005740_pt1 | contig 12517 bp, 10 predicted proteins | sample GOMGulsemesocosm_2_FD_184634 | JGI IMG/M metagenome (GOLD analysis project Ga0209292, IMG submission 184634) | Methane-oxidizing microbial communities from mesocosms in the Gulf of Mexico - GOM9C Gulf of Mexico (SPAdes) (version 2) | ecosystem: Environmental > Aquatic > Marine > Cold seeps...
ATAGGTTCAGACCCTAGAATTGGTTACCAGTTTATTTATCCTGGGTGTGGTTATGGTGGTTCTTGTTTCCCGAAAGACGTGCAAGCTTTAATAAGAACGACTGATTCTCTAGGTTACGAGTCAAAAATACTAAAAGCTGTTGAAGCTGTTAACTACCGTCAAAAAAGTAAACTTTTCGAATATATCACAAAACATTACCAGCTAGATGAAAACCCGGATGCTATTAAAGGTAAAACGTTTGCTTTATGGGGTTTATCTTTTAAACCAAATACTGATGATATGCGTGAAGCACCAAGTCGAGTATTGATGGAAGCGCTTTGGGCTGTAGGTGCAAAAGTGCAAGCATTTGACCCAGAGGCAATGGAAGAGACGCAGCGTATATATGGCAGTAGAAATGACCTTGCGTTAATGGGGACTAAAGAAGCGACCCTATCAGATGCTGACGCATTGATCATTTGTACAGAGTGGAAAAACTTTAGAGCCCCTGATTTTGATTTTATTACGACGCAGTTAAAAGAAAGTATTCTTTTTGATGGGCGAAATATGTTTGAACCAACGCAAATGGAAAGTAAAGGGATTCAGTACTTTAGTATTGGCAGAGGCTTGTCGATCAAAGCTGGAAGGGAAAAGTAATGAAATACCTAGTCACTGGTGCCGCTGGATTTATAGGTAACTTTGTAGCAGAACGTTTATGTAAAGAAGGTCACGAAATTGTTGGTTTGGATAATCTGAACGATTATTACGACCCAGCTCTTAAAGATGCACGCCTTGCTCGTATAGAACATTTAGAAAAATTTACTTTTGTTAAAATGGATTTGGCGGATAGAGAAGGTATTGCGGCGTTATTCAAAACAGAACAATTTGATCGCGTTATTCATTTAGCTGCTCAAGCTGGGGTCAGGTATTCTATTGAAAACCCGATGGCTTATATTGATTCTAACCTTGTTGGTTTTGCGACCATCTTGGAAGGTTGTAGGCACAATAAAGTGAAGCATTTGGTTTATGCTTCATCTAGTTCTGTATATGGTATGAATGAAAAGATGCCATTCTCTACTGAAGATGCCGTGGATCATCCGGTATCCCTTTATGCTGCTACTAAAAAATCAAATGAATTAATGGCACACAGCTATAGTCATTTATATAACTTACCAACAACTGGCTTACGCTTTTTTACCGTTTATGGGCCATGGGGTAGACCTGATATGGCGCCATTCCTGTTTACTGACGCCATCCTAAATGACCGCGAAATTAAAGTCTTTAATCATGGGAAAATGAAACGTGATTTTACCTACATAGATGACATAGTTGAAGGGATTATCCGCATACAAAATGTCGCACCTGTAGGTGATCCAGAGAATCCGAATACATCACCTTCTTCGAGTAAGGCTCCCTATAAAGTATTTAATATAGGCAACAATGAACCCATTTCGCTGATGAGTTTTATAGAGGCGGTTGAAAGCGCAGCAGGAAAAGTGGCTAAGAAGAACTACATGCCAATGCAGGCCGGTGATGTGCCAGCGACTTTTGCGGATATTGATAGTTTGAAAAATGAGATTGGTTTTAAGCCTGACACTAATATTCAATCTGGAATGGTGCAACTTGTAACTTGGTTTAAAGAGTATTACAAATAGCTATTGAGGATTTATTATATATGTTGTCAGAAATAAAAAGCGTAAATGTAGGTGGTATAACTACAGCTTGCATAAATAGATTTGACCTGGCCCAATTCATTGGGAAATATCCAAATCAAAATATATCTAATATTGAACCAGTTCTGATTTTTAGTGCTAATGGCCATAGTATTTCAGAGGCAAACACAGATCCGAATTACATGAGAATCATGAACACAGCGGATATAGTGCATGCAGATGGCCAAAGTGTCGTTAAGTTTTCTAAGTGGATTGATGGTGAAAACAGCATACCTGAGAGGACAGCTACGACAGATATGATTCATGATGTCCCCAGTATGTATGATGAAACTGTTAAACACTTCTTGTTGGGTGGAAAAAAAGAAGTAGTCGAAAAATCAGCGAAGATAATGTCCGATAAATATCAAAATTTTGAAGTTGTTGGCACTCAAGATGGATATTTTTCGTTATCTGATGAAGAAGCTATTATTGATCAGATTAATATTTCAGGTTGTCAGGTGTTATGGGTAGGTCTTGGTAAACCAAAGGAACAAGAGTTTTGTATTAGAAACAAAGATCGGTTAAACGTACCTGTAATTATCACATGTGGCGGTTGCTATAATTTTATTACAGGTGATTACTCACGTGCGCCGCAATGGATGCAAAATTGTGGAATAGAATGGGTTCATAGAGTTTTAACAAACCCTAAAAAGTTATTATACAGATACTTAACTACAAATCCCCATGCAATATATTGTGTAATCAAGCATGAGATAACAACCAGAAGAGGTGGTTGAAATGTCTACAAATATAAAAGTAGCTGTATTTATGCATGATTTTAGAGGTGGGGGAGCTGAGAGAGTTTCTGCAACTTTATGTAATGGCTTAGCTGATAAAAATGGCATAAAAGTTACTGTTTTTGTAATTAATAAAGCAGGCCCAATGTTAGCTGATTTAAGTGATAAGGTTGAAGTTGTTGAACTCGGCTGTAAACGAATGGCGTTCGCTTTTTGGAAGTTATCCTTTGAGATAAAAAAGTTGCAACCTGATTTAGTTATTTCGCATATGACACATGCGAATGTTACGGCTTGCATAGCTTCAATATTAGGAGGGTTCTCTAAGAAACTTATAGTTGTTGAACATAATCAAATGCAAAATAACTTTAAGGTTGTTAGTAAGTTTACAGTTAAGCTTGCATACCTTCTAACTAAGGTTTTGTATAAAATACCAAATAATATCGTTGCTGTGTCTAGTGGTGTAAAAGAAAGTGTAGTTAAATTTACGAAAGTAAATAAAGAGAATGTGGTAGTTATCTACAACCCCGTAGTAAGTGAAGAATTAATTGATTACAAGCCTATTAAATGTGTAGATTTACATCGTTTTTATTCTCTTAACTTACCTGTTTTTATTTGTGTCGGTAGCTTAACCAAGCAGAAAAACTTCCCACTCTTTTTACGTGCATTAAAAATAGTGAGTCAAATTGAAAATGTAAAAGCAATAATATTAGGCGAAGGGCCAGAAAGAGAAGAACTTGAATTAATGGTAGAAAACCTAAAGTTACAGGATATTGTTGATTTACCCGGCTTTGTAACTAACCCTTACGACTATATTTCTAATGCTGATACTTTTGTGCTTTCATCTTCATGGGAAGGCTTACCTACCGTTATTATTGAAGCAATAGCATTAAATACCAATGTTGTTTCAACCAATTGCCCAAGTGGGCCAGAAGAAATATTGAATGGTGGTGAGTTCGGCTTGATAGTTCCCGTAGATGATGAAAAATCTTTATCAGAAGCTATGATTCAATCTATTAATACAGCAACTACTTATGATCTTAGTAAAAGAGCGGACGACTTTTCTGTAGTGAACTCAGTTGATGGTTATTATTCACTAATTGAAGATTGTATATGAAGAATGAAAAATTAGCAGTTACAGGTTTCCTTACGCATAATAATTGTGGTGGCGCGCAAAAAGCGATGGCGAAATTACAAGTACAGAGTAGCAAATCATCTTGCACATTTAATGTAGTTTATTTATACGGTAAACAAGGTGAAGTTATGGATAACGGTGAGGTGCTTGTAAAGAGTAGGACGCCTATATACCTACGTTATTTTCTTGTGATATTTTATTTATTTAGATACATGGCAAAACGTAAACCCGTTGCAATCATTTCATTTTTACCACTATCTAATGTTTTAACCTCATTAATAGCTAGGCTGTGCAATGTGAAATTCCGAGTAATTTCGCATAGAAACCCTGTTTGGACTTATAGTAAATCGTTAAGGGTATTAGACCATTTTTTTGGCTGTATCGGCATGTATACTGCTATTGTAGCGAATTCAAATGCAGTAAGTTCTTCGTTAAAAAAATACTCAATAAAATATAGAAATAAACTACATATAATAAATAATGGTGTTGAAATTCCAAAAGGTTCTATTGATGTTAAATCTATAAGGCAGAAGTTTAGATACAGTGAATCAGACATGTTACTTTTTTCTGTTGGGCGTTTAAATGAACAAAAAAGGTATGAACTTTTATTAGAAATTGTTGCTAAATTGGAAACAGGAGTTCTTGCTATTGCAGGTCATGGTGAGCTGTTAAATGAGCTTAAGGAACAAGCGAATAGGCTAGGGATCTCTGAGAGAGTCCGTTTTTTAGGGGCCCTACAACACGAGGATATTATATCTTTATTAACAGCCTCTGATATTTACATACAAACAAGTAAATTTGAAGGGCAGAGTAATGCCTTATTAGAAGCAATAGCAGTTGGTTGTACTGTTATCTCAAGTGATATCCCTCCACAGCGTGAAGTACTTGTTAACTTGGATAAAGTTATTTGTGGCTTACTCATTGACTCAGAAGAGCCCGATATTTGGGTAGAACAATTGAATGGCATAATCAACGATAAAATTCAGATGGTTAAGTACTCTGAATTAGCTAGAGAAAGGTCTTATGATTTTACGGTGAAGAAAATGGCTGACCAATTTTTATCATTATGTAAAAATACATAATATTATTTGAGCGACTAAAAGTTTTGATTAATAAACATTATATTTTTATTGTAGTTTTTTTATGATTTTAACCCAACCCAAATATATGCAAAGTAAATATTACTTAGATGCATTTTTATTCTTTTTGATTTCTGGTGGAGCCTTATTAGTTTACTCTAAATTATGGGGGGTAAGTGACCGCTCAGGGGGGAACTTACTATTTCAAGTCGTATCATTATCAATATATGGTTGGGCAATATTAAAGGTGTTTTCTCTTTATAAACATAAAGGCTTGGTTCTAATTTATAGATCAAAACCTCTATTTGCCTTAATTTTGATTTGTGTAATCAGTATATCTTGGTCTGTAGAACCTCTAACTTCTTTTAGAAGAGCAATAGCTCTTTGTTTGACATACGGTTACTGTATTTATCTTGTCTGTCGTTATGAATTAGAAGAATTGTTATATATATCTTTGTTAGTGTGTATCTACATTGCATTTTTTGGTGTATTGGCCATAGCTATACCAGGTTGGGGCATTGATAATAATAATATGACTTATAGCAGCGCTATAAGAGGGTTGGCAGGCCATAAAAATGATTTTGGCCGCTATATTGCATTAGCTTGTTTGATATGTTTTCACTGCTATATGTCAGGTAAGTTTTTTTCGAGAAGAGTGATAAGTCTGTTAGGCGGGGTTTTCTTAATTTTGTTAATTTTAAGTGAGTCTAAAACCTCTTTAGCGGTAGTGTTTGGTGTTGTATTCTTTACTTGGTTATGGCGTATATATGTGACGGGTAAATTTAGGGAAACCAATAAAAAGATGATGAGCTTACCTGGTCGGTTGTTTGTTTTTTCTATTGTAATTCCAATTTTTATCATGATGTTATCATATCTTCTGGAGTATGCTTTAGGGTTGCTTGGGAAGGATTTAACTTTCACCGGACGAACATCTATCTGGCTATTTGCTTTAGATGTTGCTGAGCAACAACCATGGTTTGGAGCAGGTTATAGAGCATTTTGGACAGACGCGTTAGGTACTTATACATTTTGGGGTACTGATATCCAAATTGGGAATGGACATAATGGTTTTATTGATGTTTATTTGGAAATGGGATGTTTTGGATTATTTGTATTTGCATGTTTTCTTTTTTCTTTTTTTAAGCGATGTATGTTAAACCCAAGGCTCAAATTTAATTACATACCAGAACGTATATTTGTTTTCACTTTTTATTTTCTATTTGATTTATTCAATCACAGAACAAATGACACTGAAACAGTCCGAATTTTTATGGATGATAATAATGATTTTTTATATGGCAATCAGTAAAAGGAACACTTGCTCAATGAATGTAAATGACTGTTTTTCTAAGGATTAATCACATGAAAGATTTGCTTTCCAAAGTTGGACTTTCCTTTGTTTTTAAAATTATATCTGCATTGCTAGCGTACCCAACTGCGATTATATTAGCTAGGGAATTAGGTAGCGAAGGGTTTGGTATTTATGGTTTTGTAATTGCGCTAGTAGGGCTAATTATCTATCCAGTTGTGTTAGGACAGGATCAATTAATCATCAGATATTCTGATTTAATTAAAGAGCATTATCATCGACGTACTAACTTTCCATTATTTTCTTTTTCATTGCAATTTATTTGGATCATTAGTTTGATCTTAGCCAGCTTAGTTACAATAACTATTATCATAGAGCCTAGCATTTTTGGTGAATTTACGGATTCAATTCTTATTGGCGTGTGGATATTGCCCTTTTTTGCAATTAGGCGATTATATACAAGCCTATTGAGAGTACTTGATAAGGCTGTTTTGGCCATTTTACCAGAGACATTAGTTCAACCTGTCACTGTTTTCTTTCTTCTTTTATCTATGCTATTTATATTTAAAACAAACATAACCCCACAAATGGCTATTTCTTTTCAATTGTTTGCGTATGCATTGGCGATGTTATTTGTTTGTTTTTTTTGTAGAGCAAAAGAAGTATCAAAATCAGTTGCTATAGAACTTATAGAGTATAAACCAACTAATAATTTCACCTGGATAAAAGCGGGAGGAGTAATGGCTTTAATGGCTACAGCTGAAGGTTTTGCTATGTATATTGACCGCTTTATGTTGGGTTTATTTAGGCCTGTTGAAGATGTAGGGGTTTACTTAGTAGCGGCAAGAAATACCGGGTTTGTTTTGTTTTTGGAATCAGCCTTTCTCCTTGTGACTATGCCTCTGATCGCTAAAGCATATGCAAAAAAAGAAAATATAAGTAATATTATAGCTGTACAAAGTTTAGCTGTATTTTTATTCACGGGATCTTTCTTTATATTATTTCTCTTTTTCGGGGAGTGGATTGTTGGCTTGTTTGGTAAAGATTTTTCTGCCGCTTATGTTCCTATATTAATTCTAAGTGGTGCATATTTTATTGGGTCCTTTTTTGGTGCAGGACCGCATATTCTTATGATGACGGGCTTCGAAAATATTTCTAGTAATATCCTCTTAAGTACTACCTGTTTGAATGTTGTATTAAATCTGGCGTTAATACCAGTATACGGTGTGTTAGGTGCAGCAATAGCAACCTTGGTTAGTGAAATAACCAAGAAAATAACTGCATACTTATTTATGAAAAAAAAATCAGGTCTTAACATTTCAGTTTTATCTTTTAATAGGACTTTATTTAATGAACTCCGGGGTATAAAAAAGTGAATATTAGTATGCAGCAGGCAAATATTATTAAAGGTATTGCTGTATTATTTATGTTGTACCACCACCTACTAGCCTTTCCTGAGCGCATACCTAATGAGTCAGCTTTACAACTCGAGTCTTTAGGTTGGGCTGGAATTGTCGCAACATATTTTAAAGTTTGTGTACCTTTGTTCTTCTTCCTATCAGGGTATGCTATGGGAATAAAAAATGATAAAAAACTTACATCTTACTTCATTAGAATAAAAACCTTTTATAAGTCTTATTGCTTTTATTTCATTATTTGGACATTGATTGGTTTTATCTTTTTTTCAAATTCCATTGTTCCAGGCACCTCTATCCTAATCTTTGATTTTGAACCTTTGGCATACGTATTAGGTTTTTTGGCTCTAAATTCAACCTATAATCCAGAAGCTTGGTTTGCTGAGATTTATATTTACTTATTATTATTTACACCATTTTTATTGCGTATTAGTACACCTTATCTTTTATCGTTGAGTTTTGGTCTGTTTTGCATTTCATTTGTATTAATGAAAAGTAATATTGTTTTTCCATTTACAGGGGGAATTGATTTTTTTTACTGGCAAATTTCTTATGTTTTAGGAATTTTAGTATCAAGGATGAAAGATAATAATTGGGGCATTAAATTAGAATCGAATAAATTTATTTATTTCATTGCTATAAATATTTTTTGCTTATTTTTAGGGGTCTTTATTGGTAAAAATATATTGGTATTTATTACTCCTGTAATTGTATTGTCATTTGTTATTTTAAATATTAAAAAATCTAGTTTCCTTTCCATATCACTTTCTTTTTTCGGTCGATTATCTTTACCTATTTGGCTTATACATCCATTTTATTGTTATTATTTTTTTTCAGGTTTTATATATTCAATTCCAAATGGATTATTAGCATATATAGTTCTTGTTACTTTAAGTACGTTTACAGCGTATATTTTAAATAAAATTAATCAGTTATTGATTTCGAATTATAAAAAACAAGCTTAAAGGAGATGTATGAGAGTTAACTGGCTAGACTTTGCAAAGGGGATCGGCATTTCATTAGTAATAATTTACCATACTATTGAAGGGATTTTGAATTCTGATATAACTGAATGCGCTTGGGTTAGTAAGTTAGCGACATATCTGAGTTTGTGGATTATACCGATGTTTTTTATTGTTTCAGGGATATTAGCAAGAAAAATTATCCAACACTCCAGTTTCGACAAAATTAAGCCTAAATTATTTACCTGGCTTTATATATATGTGTTGTGGAGCTTTATTATATATGTAGTGAGACTATCTCTAAGTCACATCACTAATACGCAGGTTTTGTATCTAGATATTTTTAAAATACTATGGGACCCTGTTCCAACTATTTGGTTTATATACGCGTTATTTTTATCTTTTCTATTAACGTGGCTTGTTCGAAAATTCCCTCCTATTGTAGTCATAGGTTGTGCTTATTTATTAAACTTATTAAATTCTTACTTTATTGATTGGTTTCCTGGGAGTATTTTTGAACGCTTAGGATGGATTTATTTTTTTTATGTTATCGGGTATCATTTCTCTAATTTCTTTTTAAGTAGGAAGTTTGAACTCAAGTACTTCAAAATATCAGTTGTGTTTTTTATACTAACAATTCTTGTAGCATTTTCATTAGATTTTACAATCCCATTTTATTTAGAGCCTTTAATTTCCTTAGGTATTTCATTAGCTTTTATCAAAATGTGCGTTTTTATAACAGAGCTAAATGTATTGCGAAAAGTAACTGATTTCTTTATATATACCGGAACAATAAGCTTATATGTTTATTTAACTCACTTTCCAATACCATCAGCAAGTCGAATCTTATTAACTAAACTTGGTGTAATTCAGCCTCTATTGATTGCTTTTTTTGCTGTAACCTTATCTTTAATAATTGGTCATTTATTTTATATATTTTCAAAAACATCACTGGGCCATAATTTGTTCTTTATCCCAAAAGGGATTTTTAGAACAAAAAAATAAAGTAATAACGTATAGAAACGTCGTAAGTTGAATTTTATGTGTTTGTTAATGAGAAACCTCTTAGTTTTGTTTTAAATTATTTATAATTAATATTTATAATTAATATTTATAATTAATATTTATAATTAATATTTATAATTAATATTTATAATTAATATTTATAATTAATATTTATAAGGAGTGTTGAGTTGCTGTTTAGAAAAGATATAAATGGGTTGAGAGCAATTGCAGTCGTTGCTGTTGTTATCTTTCACTTTAATGCCTCGTGGTTACCTGGTGGCTTTGCGGGCGTAGATGTCTTTTTTGTCATTTCAGGTTTCTTAATGACTGGAATTATATTTAGAGGGCTGGAACAAGATGATTTTTCAATACTTAAGTTCTATTTATCAAGAGCAAATAGGATTATTCCACCTTTAGCTGTGCTTTGTTCTGTTTTACTGCTCTTTGGTTGGTTTTACTTAATTCCATTGGACTATATGGGACTAAGTAAGCATGTAGCCAGTAGTATGGTCTTTTTATCAAACTTTGTTTTTTATAGTGAATCAGGCTATTTTAATTCTGCTTCACATGAAAAGTGGCTTTTACATACATGGTCATTATCTGCTGAATGGCAGTTTTATATAATATATCCTTTAATATTGGTCGCTTTACGAAAGATATTACATTTAAACACAATAAAATCGATAGTATTAATTGGTACTGTTTTAGGTTTTTTTATTTGTGTCATTGCTTCATATAAGTGGCCTAATCCATCTTATTACCTCTTACCTACCAGAGCATGGGAGATGATGGTAGGAGCTATTGCTTACCTGTACCCAATTGTCCTCGATAAGAAAAAAAGTAAAGCTTTTGAATACTTAGGTTTAACTCTAATTTGTGGATCTTACCTTTTTATATCAAGCAAAAACCTCTGGCCAGGTTACTTGTCTGCTGTTCCTGTATTAGGCACATTCTTTGTTATACAAGCACAAAATCGTGATAGTATTTTCACAGGGAATGTTGTTTTTCAAAGTTTAGGAAAATGGTCGTATTCTATTTATTTATGGCATTGGCCTTTGGCTGTGTTGTACATGGCAAATGGGTCTGATTTACAGTTTTTGCCTATATATGTCTTACTTTCTGTAGTATTAGGGATTGCATCATATTTAATTGTAGAGCGTAAATATAAGATCTCAACAGGTTTAATTGCCTTCTGTAGTGGTATTTTATGCTTTAGCCTTTTTACTTATAATTCAGGCGGGGTTAATTATCCTTTTAGGGGAGTATCAATAACTGAAGAGGCACAATATTTATCTAGGTATCAAAAAGAGAACTATCTCCCTTCACTAAGGCATGCATATAGTGAAAAATGCAACTTTTTTGATATAGTATCAGAAAAAGCAAAGATAAATGGTATATCTAAAACTTGCATCCATAACGGAAATGGTGGTTTGTTTATTTGGGGTGATTCACATGCACAAGCTCTTTCATATGGAATAAGGAAGACCTTCCTGAATATAAATATTAATCAAATAGCAACTTCATCTTGTAGGCCTCTATCTACAGAAGATAGTAAAACAAAAGGAGAGTTAAAAGTTGCCTGTGATCGTGCTAATAATGCAGCTAAAGAAGTGATATTACAACTTAATCCACAAGTTGTTTTACTTATTCAGCGACTAGAGCACAATGAAAATGATTACTCTGAAATTTTATCATTTATAAAAGACAATAATTTAACTTCAAAATTAGTGGTGATAGGACCTGTTCCGCAATGGGAGCCTTCTCTACCAAATACTATCGTTAAAAGACATTTTGATTCAAAGGATAAAGTATTTAATGATCCATCTTTTATTGATGACACTAAAACAGTTAATCATTATCTGAAAGTCCAATACAATAATAGTGAAATTAAGTACATATCTATTATTGATAAATTATGCAACCAGTCTGGTTGCTTAACAAAAATAGATGATAAAAATACCCCTTTAGTGTGGGATTATGGTCATTTAACACGTGAGGGCTCCATATATGTTGCAGAAAATATAATAAAAAAAGAATTATTAGTATATCTGAAATAGATTGCCCAGCATTAAGTGACGTGGTTACCCCCTCGAAAAACCACTATAGGACACCCTTAAAATCCTTGATTAAATATTGACCAATGAGTAGGGTTTTAGTTACTTTTTATTATAATTCAAAGAAAGTAGTCCTGAGCGGAGGTTTTATAACCCGTGCCCGCGAGCAGCAGATTTGCTGTGAAGATAATTATATAGGACAGTCACTTATTTGACACGTTGTTAATATTTAGTTAATTTAAATAAGCGTTTTTTAAACTAACCCCAGAGTTTGCAGTCCTGGGCGGGAGGTGATTATGACTCGTGCCCGCGCGCAGCATATTTGCTGCGAAGACACACCTTATTATCATTGCATCTCACGCTGCGTTCGCCGCGCTTTCCTCTGTGGCTTCGACAAAAGCACTGGTACCGATTTCGAGCATAGACGGCAATGGATGTTAGACCGGCTAGCTGACATCAATAATGTTTTTTGTATTGATATTTGTGCTTATGCGATTATGTCGAATCACTATCACATCGTGTTATATATCAATAAGAAACAAGTAGATGCGTTAACTGATCTAGAGGTTATTGAGCGATGGCGAAGGATCTATGTCGGCCCGGATATTATTAAACGTTTTGTTGATGGCGAAGAGCTCTCAAAAGAGCATTATGGATTGATTGCTGAAATTGTTGATAAATGGCGGGACAGATTGTCAGTTATAAGCTGGTTTATGCGTTCCCTCAATGAGCCTATCTCCCGCCAAGCAAACTATGAAGACAACTGCAAAGGTCATTTCTAAATCGAAAGTCATAAGTCGAAAGTCGAAAGTCGTAGGTCATAAATCGTATATAGGTAGTTGGCATCTAAAGGTGGTTTTTATAATTGAAAGCCCAAGACCTCAGACCCCAGACTTGTCGTTCCTCTTTCATCATTGTTACGTGAATTCATCATAGTATGATGAATGTTAATGAATAGTGTTTCGTACATGGTGTTTGTGGTTCTTTATGGCTGACAAGTGGCATTATCCAAGACAACATTTGGCAGAGCAATACTGTCAGTGTTTACAGGATTCTCTGTTTTCTCGAATAGTACTTATTGGCTAGAAGCTAGAAGCTAGAAGCTAGAAGCTAGAAAAATTCTTGACAAGGCTGTT
>Ga0209292_1005744_pt1 | contig 12513 bp, 11 predicted proteins | sample GOMGulsemesocosm_2_FD_184634 | JGI IMG/M metagenome (GOLD analysis project Ga0209292, IMG submission 184634) | Methane-oxidizing microbial communities from mesocosms in the Gulf of Mexico - GOM9C Gulf of Mexico (SPAdes) (version 2) | ecosystem: Environmental > Aquatic > Marine > Cold seeps...
CTCCATGAGAATTTTGTAATTTGAATGCGCTATCACCACTCCAGTGATGCTCTACCACTCACTATATGCTAAGTTACACATTGCTGGAAATGATATATTTACAATATAGTGTTGCAATAAACGCAACGTTCGCATTTATATACAAGAACGCCGTTCGAACGCGGTGTTAAAACAAAGAAAGTACCAAACCAGTAAAACTTAAACCCAACTATAAATGTAAATGCAGAGTTTTAGACTAAATCATTCCATTATAATTAATCACAATGTCTTACACTTAAACTCATTATTATCATTAATGATTGCACACAGAAAATAACAATTAAACCCACTAAGAATAAGGTGAAATATGGATATTCGTTCACTACAACTTTTTTTACATTTAGCGGCCACTTTACACTTTGGGAAAACGGCAGAAGCGATGCATGTCAGTACATCAACACTGACCCGCACTATGCAGCGTTTAGAAGAAGCGGTTGGCAGCCAAATATTCGCCCGAGATAATCGCTCAGTAGCATTAACCGAAAGTGGGAAACGACTACAAAGCTTCGCCCAACAAACTCTCGAAAATTGGACTCAACTGAAAGCTGACCTGAATAATCACAGCGGCGAACTTGATGGTGAGCTTACGATTTTCTGCTCAGTGACCGCAGCCTATAGTCATTTACCACCGATTCTCGATAAATTCCGCTTATTGCACCCAAATGTTGAATTAAAACTGATTACCGGAGATGCAGCGATGGGCATGCAACTGGTTGATGAAGAAAAAATTGATATTGCCATTGCTGCCCATCCAGACCAAATATCGAATCGATTAAAATTTGTCGAGATTGCAAAAGTACCGCTATCAATCATTACCCCGGTGATTTCCTGCCAAGTTCAACAGCAAATAATGCAAGATAATATTAATTGGAATGCCGTGCCTTTTATCTTACCTGAGCACGGGCCTGCACGTAAAAGGATTGATAAATGGTTTAAACAAATGAAAATTAAACCGAGTATTTATGCCACGGTTGCAGGTCATGAAGCGATTGTCAGTATGGTCGCATTAGGGCTTGGAGTAGGTATAGCCCCTGCGGTTGTGGTTGATAACAGTCCAGTCAGAGATCGTGTCTTGACCTTTGAAAACAGTAATACAATAGATCCATTCGATCTTGGTTTATGCTGTCAGCGAAAACGCTTTGACGAACCTTCGATTGCAGCTTTTTTTAGTATGATTAATCATTAATTTGTCATACATTATTATTAAGAATAACAAGAGTGTTCCGTTATAATCGGGATCTACTCTTCTCTTATCATTGTTACTATGGAGTTTTCATGGGATTAAAAAAAATAGGCATGCTAATGCTAGCCGCTTTAAGTCTAAGCCAAACAGCAGTTGCCAATGAGGTGCCAGCACAATTTTCCACGGTTGGCCTCAACGCGCCAAAAAGTCAGGATGTTAATGGTTTCCGATTTTCATTATTCCATGGACAAACAGAAAAAGTACAAGGCTTTGATATGGCCGTATTAGGTTTATCTGAAGTAGATAAACTTGAAGGCATAAGTTTTAATTTATTGCTTGGAGCAAGTAAAGTAAACAAGGAATTTTCAGGAGCGTCATTTGGTTTACTTAACTGGCATCTAGGTCAAGATACCGGTTTTAACATGGCCCTTGTAAATAACACCAGCCATGTGAAGGGTGTCAATTTAGCCATGGTTAATTTATCAAAAACAGTGGCGGGCGCAAATATAGGCTTAGTTAACTATAGCGACCGGTTATCTCTTGTTGATTTTGGTGTAATTAATTATGCAAAAACGGCTAAATTTCAATTTGGTTTATTCAACGTAACCGAAAACTTACAAGGTTTACAGATTGGTTTATTAAACTATGCTGAAAATGGAGTGGTAAAAATATTACCGCTGATCAATTTTCAGCATTCATTTTAGGTCGATTAATCGATAACTAAAATGCTAGACTATCATCAAACGAAATGAACGAATGTTAAACTCACTCCGTAATTAGGTGCCGTATGATCAAGCCACAAAAATTAGAAGAAATCGCGAAGCAAATACATGAATCTCTACCAACGGGTGTTAAATCGTTAGGAGCAGAAGTAGAAAAGAAGATCCATCAAGTATTGCAATCACAACTGAATAAACTTGATCTGGTTAACCGCGAAGAATTTGAAGTTCAAACTAAAGTATTATTACGTACTCGTGAAAAGTTAGCGGCGTTAGAAGCACGTTTAACAGAACTCGAAAAATAATAGATTGGCCTGATATACTTTTTACTATTGTAATATCAGGTCACTATTTCTAGCTACTTCGCGTTTATCCAGTAAGAGACCTGTCCTTACTTATCTATGTTCAATAATAATACATCTACCCAATTAATCTCGTGCTTACGGATCCGTTCATTAGCGATATAATGTAACACCTGACCATTCTTAAGTGCTGTGTCCATGGCTGGATTTAATTTAAACCCTGTTCCTTTCTCATCGTCTGCAATAGCCATTAAAGTCATCGCATATTTTTCACGCAAAGGCTGAAATACATCACCAACCGTCATTTCCGGAGCGCCTTCTAAAGTCAGAGAATATAACGTAGCCTCCTCAAGAGTAGAAAACAATTGTTCATGGACAATACTGGCACCAGGCGACTGCATCGTTCGTACTAAAATTTCGGCATGGCGTGAACTTGCGCATTCGACATTGGGACAATGCGCTCGCAGCAGATCAGCTTTACTTTCCTCATGAAAATAAGCACTGATATGCGCCTTTTTTGAGGCGTGTGATGAGGCACTTAATGCCATAGATAGTGTCATTTCATCATTTTCACCATCAACAATAATAGAACTAGCCTGTGCGATCGCAATACGCGCTAATTCATCACGATCGGTGAAAGATTCTAGTTTGGCAAACTCCACATCCAGCAGTTGTGGGAATGGATGGCTCATATCGCGCTCAACACACAAAATTATCTTGCGTTTATACCGCTTTTTATCGGCAAGAATCAGCTCTAAAATCCGTTTAGTGCGATGCGCACGCCAGCCTAAAATTAAAATATGGTCGCTATAAGTACTAAAATCTTTTTTTCCGTTCATACCTTTCCTTGCGAGTGCCACGATTGCTTGCGTGGTTTTACCAATCGCAGCACCAAAAATTAATAACCCAAAAGGGATCTGTACCAAAGCAACAACAAGTTGTCCATGTGCTGTCGCCGGCGATAAATCACCAAAACCAACCGTGCTGATCACCACAACGGTGTAATAGAAAAATGTCAGCGGTTCAATTAACGTGCTTTCACCCGCTAACCATAACAATCCCCATACGACGGCTAAATAACTACAAAAAATAAAAAATAGATTCGCCCAACGCAGTTCAGCAGTGAGCTTGCGTAACGCTAGGCTAATTAATCGAGATATATACATATTGACCTAATGTTTATTAATAGCTAAGTGCTGGCGAATAAGGTCAGCCGTTTGCAACGGTTGCTCTAACGGGAACAAATGCCCACCGTCCACTTCAACCAGTTTAATATGTGGCTGCTTACGCAATAATCGAGCGACGGCTTCTGTCGATAACGTATCAGAGTTACACCCTCTGATCACCACGGTATCGGTCGTTAAATTTTTAACGCTCGACCAAACCCAAGGTACTGTCTGATAAATAGAAGCTTCCCACTCACGACTATAACTCAGTTTAAAACCGTCATCGGTTTGGTACAAACCTTCGGCCATGTAATCAGCTAATACGCTGTCAGAAATACCTTTAAAACCACGCACTTTACGGTGAAAATCGAAACCTTGCTGAATATTAGCAAACGTATTTGGACGTCTTAATGTTTTTTCAACCAGTGGTAATTTCTTACGTAAGAAGTGAGGTAGATTACGCATAACCCAAATCATATGGGGTTCAAGAATAACCGGGTCCAGGAGAACAAGTTGTTTCACTTTTTCAGGCTCACGAACCGCACAAATGATACTAATCAAACCACCCATCGAATGGCCGACTAAGGTAACGGGCTCTGGTTGCGCGGTAATAAAACGACAAGCGTCATCGATCATTAATCGCCAATTATCAAAATCATCGGGAACCGGTAATGGCCATAACGGACGCTGGTAAACAGCGCTAACTTTATATTCGTCGGTAAGCGGTTGTAACATTTGTTGATACATGGCTGGCGGAAAACCATTGGCATGAAAAAAAACCAAATGCTCACCTTCCCCACCGATATGTTTAGCGGGTAACCCAGCAGCGACAGAGCCCTGCGCTGATAATTGTTCTGCGATCCATTGCTTCATAATCGGCCTATTTTTACATGTGCGACTTAATACTTTGTACTAATTCTATAATTTTTTGAACTTCAAACTATATGAATAAAACACAACCTAAGTATTACGTACGCAAGTTAGAATTACGATATACTTCAATATCATAATTCTACATTACATTTACTTATTCTGGAACTAACCACTCAAGACGGAAAAATGCATTTTGATCTTGCGCTAATTCTTTCGTTAACCAAGGCAGTAACTCTTCCATTTGCGAAACTAATTTCCACGGTGGATTAATAACAACCATACCAGTACCAGTCATACCACGTTCTTCAGTATCACCTTTTACGCATAACTCGATCACTAAAATCTTTTTAATGCCAGTACCAACAAAATCACGCATTAAGCGATCAATCGTACGACGCTCAATAACTGGGTACCATAATGCATAAGTACCCGTTGCAAAACGGCGATAAGTTTGTGCGATCTCTTGAACAACTTGGCGGTATTCCGTTTTGATTTCATAAGACGGGTCCAATAGTACGAGTCCACGCTTTGAACGTCCCGGTAATAGCGCTTTTAAGCCTTCGTATGCATCTTTTTTATGAACACGCGCTTGGCGATCTCCAGCAAATTCTTGCTCCAGTAATTTTACATCCGCTGGATGTAACTCAGTCATTTGCATGCGGTCTTGCTCACGTAATAATAAACGCGCAACCAATGGTGACCCAGGATAATGTTTCAACGTCGACGTTTTATTTAATTGTTTAATTACACTTAAATAAGGGATGATTGGCGCAGGCACTTCACTTTGCTGCCAAATACGCGCAATACCATCAACATACTCAGCTGTTTTTTCAGCATGTTCACTCGACAAGCTATAACGACCGGCTGCAGAATGAGTATCGTGATAAATAAAAGGTGTATCCTTTTGTTTTAACGCTTCTAAAATCAATACTTCGACCGTGTGTTTAAGTACATCAGCAAAGTTGCCAGCGTGAAAACTGTGGCGATAGCTCAGCATAATATTTCCAATATAAAAATGATAAATTAATTGCGGTAAAGGGTAGCACTATTTACTTAAAACTAGGCTATTTATTCTATCTTTCAAGTGCCCAATAGTATGCTTTATTCATACTTTCGTTAATGATTCAGTTGTTATAGTGATTAGTGCAGTTCGACGGTATACATACGGTTCCATTAATTTGACCAAAGGACACAACCATGCAGCAATCATTAATACTCATATTATCTCTTCTACTATCAGCTTGTAGCCTTAATCAAAAACGTTTAACTTCATCTCCAGTATTTAATAAAAATCCGCTGTTAACCACAACGGGAAAAGCACATTACCTTAATTGGGACCGCGCATTAACAGCATCCATCTTACTGAATAAAGACTACTCTTTTAACCAGCACATCGATGCTTACACCGCTCTTTATCATCCAGACATTGTAAATTTTTATAATAATGATGACGCCTTGCTTGCACTCAAAAAAATAAAACTACGCCGACACTGGAAAATGAATAATGAACAACAACGAGGGCAACTTCTACGCTTACAAACCGAGGTCAATCTAGGTGCTTATGATCGCCAGCTGCAAGCATTTCCAATTAAAGCCATTAAACTACGTAATGAGCAACAAAATTATCAATATAAATTAACTAAAAAACTACCAAAAGAAAGCAGTTTCCCTCCATATTTTTATATTTATATTAGTAATATAACCCAGCTTAAACAGTTAAAATTAGAACCTGTACTAGCCCGATTAGTAACGAGCAATAATATTCAACGAGGTCATATCAACAGCCTACCTATCGATATCGAAATTAACATTAATCAAGTTGCAGGTCAGCAAGGAGAGGGATTGGGCGCAATCATGACTCGCGTAATTTTTTACAGCGATATAGGCAGAGAAGTACCACTGAGAATTGATTTATTCTCAGTGGTGGACAATGAGTAAATTTGACCCATCGATACTATTTAATGCGCAAGAAAAAACTTATACGCCGGATTGTTAGTTTCTTCTTTATATTGATAACCCAACTTAACTAAATAAGCTGAAAAAGCTTTCATCTCACCATCAGGTAACTCAAAGCCCGTTAATACACGACCATAAGCAGCACCATGGTTACGATAATGAAATAAGGTAATATTCCAATTCATACCTAGGGTTAATAGAAAGTTTTGCAATGCGCCTGGATGTTCAGGGAATTCAAAGCTAAACAAACGTTCTTGTAAATCTTCAGCAGGACGCCCACCAACCATATAACGTACATGCTGTTTGGCCATTTCATCTTCAGATAAATCAACCACTGGGTACTCTGCATCTTCCAGCTGTTTAATGACAGTCGCTAATTCAGCCGTACCTTGGGGCGTACGTAAACCGACAAAGATATTTGCCGCGGCACGATTAGAATAACGGTAGTTAAATTCAGTCACCGCACGGTTACCGATTAATTCACAGAACTTTAAGAATGCACCAGGACGTTCAGGGATCGTCACCGCAAGCACAGCTTCCTTCTTCTCGCCATATTCACTACGCTCTGATACATAACGTAATGAATGGAAATTGACATTAGCACCGCTTAAGATCGCGGTCATATTCTGATCACGTAAACCGTTTAATTCAGTATATTTTTTTAATCCTGCCAGTGCTAATGCCCCCGATGGTTCAGCAATTGCACGGGTATCTTCAAAAATATCTTTTAACGCTGCACAGATCTCATCACTGCTCACCGTGATCACATCATCGATAAATTCATTACAAAGGCGGAATGTTTCAGTACCAATCCGCTTTACCGCCACACCATCGGCAAAAATACCCACACGGTCAAGCGTGACGGGTTCACCAGCATCTAAGGCCGCGCGTAAACAGGCTGAATCTCGAGGCTCAACACCAATCACTTTAATTGATGGTTTTAATTGTTTGATATACACAGCAATACCCGCAGCAAGACCGCCGCCGCCAACAGGCACAAAGATATAATCTAAATGGGCATTTTGTTCTAGCAGTTCACGAGCAATAGTACCTTGCCCCGCGATAACATCCGGATCATCAAACGGCGGGATCAAGGTATAACCTTCTTCTGCTGAAAGTGTCTTGGCATGATTTGATGCTTCATCAAAATTATCACCATATAAACAAACGTCGGCACCAAAACCACGCACCGCGCTCACTTTAATATCGGGGGTAATAACCGGCATCACAATAATGGCTTTAATACCCAACTTCTTAGCAGACAAGGCAACACCTTGGGCATGATTCCCCGCAGAAGCAGCAACGACGCCACGTAATTTTTGTTCTTCAGATAATTGCACCAATTTATTAAATGCACCGCGTAATTTAAACGAGTGCACGGGTTGGCGATCTTCACGTTTAAGAAGAATACTATTACCCAAACGTTCAGATAATTTTGTTAATGGTTGTAACGGGGTGACCACAGCAGCTTCATAAACCGGTGATAACAGGATCTTACATAAGTATTCACTTGCTGTAAGTTGTGATTGGGGTTGTTGGGGCTCGTTATTTGTCACTCGATCATCCATTGAAATATAACTGACAAGTTAACGCATTGGCATGCAATCGTTAACGCTATAATTTAGTTATAACAACAATCGAAACAGATAAAAAGGTTTAACTCAGGATAACTTTTTGCAGGAAATAAAAAAGGGAGCATTTCGCTCCCCTTTGGATATTTATATTAATTGATTAAGCTGTTTTAGCTACTGTATTTGTATCTTCAGAACCATGTGCTATTTCGAGGTTTAGTTCACCTTCACTCTTAGCAACAATCGTATTAACCGCTGTATCACCGATTACATTAGCAGAAGTACAGAACATATCATTAATACGGTCAACCGCAGCAATAATAGCGAGTGCTTCAACAGGTAGACCAAGTTGCGTGAGTAACACACCGATCATCACGATACCGCCACCTGGTACACCACCTGCGCCAACAGATAGTAATAGGATAGTTAGACCCATAGTAAACATATCAGTAACTTGCAGTGGTGTGCCGTATGCGTTGGCAGCAAATACTGTCGCAATTGAGATGTAGATAGAAACACCAGACATGTTCATTGTAGCGCCCAGTGGAACACCAAAACCAGCAACTGTTTTCGATACACCAATCTTATCCGTAAGGGTACGCATAGTTACCGGGATTGTCGCGTTTGAACTTGCTGTCGATAGTGAAAATAGGAACTGCTCACGAACTTGACGACGGAATGTGGCTGGGCGGATACCCGTTGATGCCCATACTGCTAGTGGGTATACAATTAATATCCATACTAAAAGCAATGCTACAACTAGACCCACATAACTCGCAACTGAAGCTAGCGTTGCACCATCAAGCGTCGCACCTAATTGAATCATTAACGCGAATACACCAAACGGGGCAAAGCTCATGATTAGGCTAACAAGTTTCATCATGATGTCGTTCGCGATTTGGAATGCATTAACCGCTGGACCACCTTTCTTGTCTAGCGCTTGAATTGCTAGGCCAGTGATGATTGCCATGAAGATGATTTGTAACATGTCACCAGAAGCAAATGCTTGCACTGGGTTACTTGGTACGATGTTAACAATCATTTGACCGATATCAGGTGTTTCTGTTGATGTTAGATGTACCGCAGTACCACCTAATTCAGCAAGGTTTGCACCAACACCTGGTTGAACAATCATTGCCACAATAAGTGCTACTGTGATTGCGATTGCTGTATTAGCTAGGTAAAGGAAGAACGTTTTGCCACCTAAGCGACCAAAACTTTTGATGTCTTTCAGTTCACATACACCACATACAATAGAGATGAAAACTAATGGCACAACCATTAATTTAATCAGTGATACAAACATAGTACCGACTGCAGTAGCTGCACCGACAAAATATGTATCAAGGAATGATCCTGCACCAAAGCCGTACTGAACAATTGTACCCAGTAACAAGCCCACAAACAGGGATATAAATATTTTCGAACTTAGTGATTTATCCATAACAAACTCAGCCTTTCAATTATCATAGTAGTGTGTGTTTTTTTACTTATATATTATTTTTATATTTTTACAATTCTTTGCACTGCAAGACTTGATGGGTGGAGAGTATTACAACTACATTGACGAATGGAAGCAGTTCAATCATCTGGCAACAGGAAAGTTGAGGTTGGTCACATATCCAAGTATTTTTTGACCTTTTACGAGTATGTAACATCTACACAATCATCAATAAAAGCCTCTTTAAATTAAGAAACGTCAATTTTATCGGGTTAAAACCACCAAAAACCCTTATATACTCAAAAGTAGGCATTATATCGATAATAAAAGAAATTAAAAAAACAGGCTTGTTTTAACAAAGGTAGTGATTTGTAGCGTAAATTTAACTTAAGTTACCATTACGGACCAACAAGATAAAAAAATACAGACCATTAAAAATAAGTAACAGATAAAAAGGCACTCAGAAAGGCTCTGAGCACCTCACAAACAAACTAGATGATTATTCTGCTACAGCCGATTTTACTGGTTCTTCTGGCGTTACAGTGTGATTTTCAACATTATCGGCAGCCTTGTTAGACTCAACTATTGTTGAATCACTATTTTTCGCTTCAACAATAGTTGAGTCAGTTGTTAAAGTGATGACATCTGGGAGCACAATCGCTTCTTCTGCATCAATTTCGGTCACTACAGGTTTTGGTGCCGCACATAAACGATAATCTGTATTTTTATTATTTCGCCAGAATTGACGGTTGTGACGGATCATTGCGCGAACTTCTGCAATGTACGCCTCTTTTCTTTCCGAGTAATTAATTAACCCTGCCGCGAGTGCGCAGGCATTAATAACATCGCCGTTTTTACGTAACTCAGAACGGATTTCACGTAGCGGTAAATAACTTTGGTTTCTATTGATATTGCGGAAATATGAACGAACAGACGCCTCGGTCGAATCAAAGCTTGCCACTTCATGCGCAGCCCCTTGCTCGCGTTGATTTGGTACAATCCCACAACCTTTGCTAAAGCACCATTGACCAAAGAAGTTATGTCCAAGTTTTGCAAAGCGTGATGAGCCCCAACCAGTCTCATTCGCCGACTGACTAAATACCAGTTCTTCAGGAATAATATCTACGTGTAACAATAATGCATTAATCAAGGCATGGTCATTATTAGCAGTCACCTTATACATGCTGGCCATATCTTGTAGCTGCACTTGCTCTTGTGCTGTTAATGTTGTTTTAGTCTGCCAATGAATGAGCAATGTACGCTCAGCTAATACTTCAGCAGTAACGGTATCAAATGCGGGTTGTAGATAATTAAAGAATGCATTTTTTTTGGCAGTAACATCATTGAACGCAGAAAAATCTGGCACATCTGGTTTTTCGACTTCAATCGCATCATCAGATTTAAGGACAGTATAAAGACCGAACAGACCCAGTCCAGTAAGAAGAAGTAAAGCTGTTATTTTCTTTTGCATATAAAAAAGCACCATTAATAAATAATGGTGCTAATTTAACACGTTATTGCAATAAGCTAGATTATAAAATCATGCTCTTTGGTGCAACGAACGGTAGGTTATGTGCTTCTGCAACATCTTGAACAGTTACTTGACCAGCGATAACATTTAAGCCGTTTAGTAAGTGCTCATCTTGTATTAATGCTTCTTTCCAACCTAAGTTAGCAAGTTTGATGATGTACGGTAGTGTTGCATTGTTTAATGCAAACGTAGATGTTTTAGCAACAGCACCAGGCATGTTAGCAACACAATAGTGTACAACATCATCAATAATGTAAGTTGGGTCTTGGTGTGTAGTCGCATGTGAAGTTTCGAAACAACCACCTTGGTCAATCGCAACGTCAACAACAGCAGCACCAGGCTTCATGCGTGAAATTAGGTCTTTAGTTACTAGTTTCGGTGCTGCTGCACCAGGAACTAATACCGCACCAATCACAAGATCAGCTTCTAATACATATTTTTCAATTGCATCGTGTGTAGAATAAACAACTTTCAGACGACCATCAAATTGGTTGTCTAGATTAGCAAGTACAGTAAGGTTACGGTCTAACATAGTTACGCTAGCACCCATACCAACAGCCATTTTCGCCGCATTCATACCAACAACACCGCCGCCGATAACAACAACGTTTGCAGGAGCAACACCCGGTACGCCACCCATAAGAAGACCACAACCACCTTGTGATTTTTCTAATGCTTGTGCACCAGCTTGAATTGACATACGGCCAGCAACAGCAGACATAGGCGCAAGTAATGGTAAACCACCGTTTGCATCCGTTACTGTTTCATAAGCGATACAAACTGCATTACTCTTGATTAGGTCTTCTGTTTGCGCTAAATCAGGTGCAAGGTGTAAATAAGTGAATAACACTTGGCCATCGCGTAACATTGCACGTTCAACAGCTTGTGGCTCTTTTACTTTTACAATCATATCTGCAGTTGCGAAAACTTCAGCAGCAGTTGTTAATATTTTTGCACCAACAGTTTCATAATCGCTGTCGCTAAAACCAATACCAGCACCAGCAAATGTTTCAACATAAACGGTATGGCCATGTGTAATAAGCTCTCGTGCACTTGCAGGAGTCATACCTACGCGATACTCATGGTTTTTAATCTCTTTAGGTACGCCGATAATCATATGCTGTTTACTCCGATTTATGGTTTATTTAACTGGCTGAGAAAAGCTTCTCGATATATAGGTGCAGTATAGACATAGATTAGCAAAATTAATCACTAAAGATCACTCTAATTTTAAGAAAAGTTTATAGAAGATTTGTTAAATCGATGTTGAACAGAAGATAATTTTTTCTGTGAGCAAGATCTCCCTCAAAAAAAAGAGCTCAGTAGTAATCATAGTCGATTATCACTGAGCCCTTGATATAGATCATTGAGAATTGTTCGATAATACTAACGAGGTAGGTTAGATCATATTTCGATCGCGTACCGCACCTTTATCTGCACTTGTCGCAAAATGACCGTAAATACGCAATGCTTGTGTTACTTTTCGTTCGCGCTTCTCAACTGGTTTCCAAGCTAATTCCCCGCGGCTTTCCATTTCAGTACGGCGCGCAGCAAGTACATCATCAGCAACCACAAGATTCATCGAACGTTCTGGAATATTAATATCAATAATATCACCATCTTCAACTAGACCGATCAAACCGCCACTTGCAGCTTCTGGTGAAGCATGACCAATAGACAAGCCCGACGTACCACCCGAAAAACGACCATCAGTAATAAGCGCACACGCTTT
>Ga0209292_1005747_pt1 | contig 12510 bp, 9 predicted proteins | sample GOMGulsemesocosm_2_FD_184634 | JGI IMG/M metagenome (GOLD analysis project Ga0209292, IMG submission 184634) | Methane-oxidizing microbial communities from mesocosms in the Gulf of Mexico - GOM9C Gulf of Mexico (SPAdes) (version 2) | ecosystem: Environmental > Aquatic > Marine > Cold seeps...
TGATTGGGATGCAAAGTGTGGTAACGAAGGATGTACCACAATGGGCAATAATGGCTGGAAATCCCGCGCGTCAAATTGGCGACAGACGGGATAAAAAAGACAGTCTGCTAAAACAAATTCAGACCGCGTGACGGTCTGAATTTTCCTATATTGTTAATTTCAACAGGCTTATAAGAAGAACAGACGCCATAACCAGTTCGAATCTAAATCTTCTTTACAGGTGCGATACTGACCCGCATATTTCAACGAACGCTGGTTTACTTTCTTCGCCACTTTCTTCAACCACGGTTTTTGGTTATAGGTTTTACGCTTATAACCGCCCCAACCTTCGTGGTAATTCAAGTATTGCTTCTCGGCATCCCATTTAGATACCCCATTGATTTTTTGAGATTTATTAATAAACCACCCCATAAAATCCATGGCGTCATGAAAATCAGAACGGCTTGACCAGCTATTTCCTGTTTCCTTAACGTAATCACCCCAGGTCATCGTTTTTGCTTGGGCATAACCATAGGCAGAACTCGCGCGTCCTGTCGGAATAATCCACCAATACTGCATTGGCGGCTGGGCATTATGCTTAAATGAGCTTTCTTGATACATCATAGCCATTGGCACATGCACAGGCACGCCCCATTTTTCTTTACTGTCGATGGCCGCTTTATACCAATCGTATTTTTCAATAAAGATATCGCAAATATTTTCCGGATTACGAGGTTGTGACGAGCAACCAAACAATACGCTGCCGACTATTATAAGTGCAGCTAATCTCAGTGTTTTTTTCATTTTAAGTAGCACAAATCCAATTTTGGCAGCCAGTATATGGCCTACGAGAAACGAATAAAAGGACACCAGTCAAAAATAAATAAAACTAATCACGAACTTTTACTGTTTACTCAGGCGTGGCCCTGTTAAAATCGCTCTCTTATATCGATTTTATTAGTAAATAAAGGAACGTTATGCGCAGCAGCAATTACTTGCTTTCAACTTTGAAAGAAACTCCAAATGACGCAGAAGTAATTAGTCACCAGCTAATGCTTCGTGCAGGTATGGTTCGTCGTCTTGCATCAGGTCTATACACTTGGTTACCGACAGGCTTACGAGTTTTACGCAAAGTAGAAAACATCGTACGTGAAGAGATGGACAAAGCAGGTGCTGTTGAAACTCTAATGCCAATGGTTCAACCAGCAGATTTATGGCAAGAAACAGGCCGTATCGATAAGTTTGGTCCTGAATTGTTACGCATTAACGATCGCCACAACCGTCCTTTTGTTTTAGGTCCAACGCACGAAGAAGTGATCACTGACATCGCGCGTAAAGAAATCAACAGCTACAAACAACTGCCGTTGACGCTTTACCAAATCCAAACTAAATTCCGTGATGAAGTTCGTCCTCGTTTCGGTGTGATGCGCTCGCGTGAATTCCTGATGAAAGATGCATATTCTTTCCATTTATCAGATGAATGTCTAAACGATACGTACAACAAAATGCATCAAGCATATTGCAATATCTTCGAACGTATTGGCCTAGAGTACCGTCCTGTACTTGCTGATACAGGTTCAATTGGTGGTGCTGTATCTCACGAATTCCACGTACTTGCAGAAAGCGGCGAAGACGATATCGTATTCTCTGACGGCAGCGATTACGCAGCAAACATCGAAAAAGCAGAAGCACTAGCACCTGCTGGCGAACGTCCTGCAGCAACGCAAGAATTAACCGTTGTTGATACACCAGATGCACACAGCATCGAAGACGTTTGTAAATTCTTAAGCGTTGACGCAACACAAACAGTAAAAACACTGCTTGTTGCTGCTGAAGCAGAAGAAGGCGCAGCACAAGGCGTTATCGCACTTGTTCTACGTGGCGACCATGAACTAAACGAAGTGAAAGCAGAAAAAATTGCTGGCGTTGCGTCCCCGTTAACATTTGCTAACGAAGCTCAAATCCAAGCAGCAGCAAACTGCGATGCAGGTTCTATCGGTCCTAAAGGTCTGAACTGTCCTGTTGTTGTTGATCGTTCAGCTGCACACCTAGCAGACTTTGTTTGTGGTGCTAACGTTAATGGTCAGCACATCACTGGCGCTAACTGGGACCGTGATATTGCAGAATACACAGTTGCAGATATCCGTAACGTGGTTGAAGGTGAAGCGAGCCCATGTGGTAAAGGTACACTGTCAATTAAACGTGGTATCGAAGTAGGTCATATCTTCCAACTTGGTACTCAATACGCTGAATCTATGGGTGCTGGCGTACTGAATATGCAAGGTAAGCAGCAAACGATGACAATGGGTTGTTATGGTGTTGGTGTTTCTCGTATCGTTGCTTCAGCAATCGAACAGAACCACGATGAAAACGGTATTATCTGGAACGAGTCAATCGCACCATACAAAGTATCTATCATCCCAATGAACATGCACAAATCAGCAGACGTGAAAGAAGCAGCAGAGAAAATCTACGCTGAGCTTCAAGCCGCTGGTATCGAAGTGCTATTTGATGATCGTAAAGAGCGTCCAGGTGTTATGTTCGCGGATTCTGAACTTATCGGGATCCCACATAACATCATCATCGGCGATCGTAGCCTGAAGAATGGTCTAGTTGATCACAAACTACGTACGACTGGTGATAAGACTGAAATCGCACTGACTGACATCGTAGAGCACATTAAAAGCCTACTAGCATAAACAAATACGCAATTAACTAACTTCGGTTAAGTGAACAATCAAAGCCAAGCATCTGCTTGGCTTTTTCGTGTCTGAAAGCGCGAACATCTAGAAATCCCCCTAAATCCCCCTATCCAACAGTATTAATTTGGCGAAGCAGTGAGTCTTTAACAATAATTAATAGAGGATATTTCTTCTTTGATTAAACAGAATTTTATCTATGGATTTGGCTTGTTATGGCAGGGACTAAACAAGGACTATTATTGACAGGAGGTGGCGCAAGGGCCGCGTATCAAGTCGGTGCGCTAAAAGCCATTGCGGAGTTTTATCCCCGTAATCACGGTACACCTTTTAAAGTAATCACTGGTACATCAGCAGGGGCCATCAACAGTTGTGCGATAGCTTGCTACGCCAGTTGCTTTCGCTTGGGGGTTAAAAAGCTCGAATACATCTGGAATAACTTCCACGCCAACCAAGTATTTCAATGCAGTTTTAACGAAATATCACGGCACTTGTTACTTACCTTTTTATCACGATTCCAGTCGCCACACGTGGTGCGACAACCGGTATCCCTGTTTAACAACAAACCCTTGCGTAAACTGCTGGATCGTTATTTGGATATGCGCCGTATCGACATTAACATTCAACGCAAACACCTAGATGCGATTTCGATCACCGCATCTGATTATAGCAACGGTGATTCCATCAGCTTTTTTCAAGGTAATCAGCAATTACAAGAATGGCAACGCGCCCGTCGCAGTGGGTTACGAACACAGTTACACGCCCACCATTTATTAGCGTCTTCCGCTATCCCTTTGGTCTTCCCTTGTACCCAAATAGGCCATGATTTTTATGGTGATGGTTCCGTACATCAGCTATCACCATTGAGCCCCGCCATCCACCTTGGCGCAGAGAAGTTACTGGTGATCGGTGCAGAACAACCACCACAAAAGCTTAAACCTGGAGAATTACGCCAGACTCCATCAGGTGCCGATATCGCAGGGCATCTACTCGATACCGTTTTTACCGATACCTTAAACTCTGACATTGAACGGTTAAAACGTATTAATGACACCCTAACATTAACTCCAGAATCACAACTATCAACGTTAAATATAAAACAGATTGGCTTATTCCACTTAGCCAATGAACATGATATTAATGCCATTGCCGATGAATACTTTTACGAATTACCCATCACCATCCGAATGCTATTACGCACCATAGGGGTAAATGAACACAGCCATTCTTCAATTACGTCTTATCTGATATTTGAACAAAACTATACGCGTGAATTAATGCGCTTAGGCTATCAAGATGTATTAAAACAAGAACAGGAATTAAGGGCTTTTTTAAATATATAATCTAGCCAGCCCAACCACCTAACAAACAATGTTCCGCCCGCTTTACATAACGAGAAGGCCCACAAACCAGTACCACATCACCCACTTCAAAAATAAAGTCTTGATGAACTTGAGTCAACTCAATTCCTTGTCGGCGCACTGCACGGTAACTGACTTCTTTTAATTTCACTTCTGCGACTGTTTTACCAATCGCGTAAGCACCAAACTCAAGCCGGATCGCGTGTAACCGTTCTAACGCTTCACTTTCTTCAAAAGACACATTGCTTTCACCACCAAAATAAAAACCGTGTAAATGGTTATAATGCCCCTTTCGTTCATGCTGTAAGCGTTTCAAAATACGTTTAATTGGTACACCAGAAATAGCCAATACATGCGAGACCATCATTAAACTCCCTTCTAAGGACTCAGGCACCACATCAGTCGCCCCCGAGTTATGTAACATCTGTATATTGGAGTCATCAGTGGTACGTACTAATACCTTCGCATCAGTTAATGGTTTAACTACCTTTAACAACTCAATGGCTTTCTCGGTATCGTTGAATGTGATAATAATCGACTTAGCTTTCTCTGCACCTAACATCATTTGAATTTCACGGCGACTGGCATCACCAAATTCAATTTTTTCACCACCATTTAAGGCTTCTTGTACACGAACAGGATCACGATCGATAACAGTATAAGGGATACCTTCAATTTTTAAAAAACGCGCGATAGTTTGCCCGCTGCGGCCATAACCACAAACGATCACATGATCACTGTATTGCCCAGGAAGTGGTGGTGATAGTCCACTTTTACGTTTAGGTTTAGGCTGAAATAATAACCGCTGCACGATTCCCTGATGACAATCAATGAGCCAAGGTGTCATTGCCATACTGATCACCCCAACACCAACAAGGGTCGAAATTAACGGTAAAGGTAATAATGCCAATTTTCCAGCTAACGCCAATAAAACAAAACCAAACTCCCCCATTTGCGCTAATACTAAGCCTGTACTAAGCGCATTACTGCTGCTTTCCCCTAACCATTTAGCAAGTATAAACACCAGGATAATCTTGCTTAACATCATCACCACAAGCACTATTATTAAACGAGGCCAATCCTCGATTAAGCTCGGTAAATTAAGCAGCATACCGATGGTGATAAAGAAGAGTCCCATTAATACATCGCGAAATGGACGGATATCAGCTTCGAGTTGATGGCGATAAGGCCCCTCACCTAGCATCATACCAGCTAAAAAAGCGCCCAATGCCATAGATAAACCTAACCAATGGGTCATAAGCCCTGCGATTAAGGCCACTAATAATGTCGACATGACAAAAAGCTCATCAGAACGAATTAAAGCTATCTCTTTAAACAAGGTTGGTAATATCCAGCGTCCCACGGATAAGATCAAAAATACCGCGAATAGACCTTTGACCATTGCCCAACCCATTTGCTCGGCAATCAGCATGACATCGCCACTTTGCTGCGCCAATAAAGGGATCATAATAAGGAAAGGCACCACCGCGATATCTTGAAATAACAGCACACTGATAGAGAGCTTAGATAAGCGACTATTCAGTAATTTCGATTCAGCTAACTGCTTGATCACAATAGCTGTTGATGACATTAACATCGCAGATGCAACGACAAATGCTTGTGCCCAATAGAGTGAAGCAAACAACCCGAGCAGCATAAATAGCACGCCAACACTCAGCACTTGCCCACCACCAAGCCCCACAACTAAATGTCGCATCGATAATAAACGCGGCAGTGAGAACTCTAAACCTAATGAAAACATGAGGAAAACGACGCCCAATTCGGCAAACAGTTCAATATCAGCTTGTTCAACAATTAATTGAAAGCCATAAGGCCCAGCAATCATACCCGTAGCAAGGTACGCGAGAATAGGCGGTAAGTGGATACGTTGGAATAACGCCACGAGTGCAACCGCAAGAGAAAGTAATTGAATGATATCAATAAACAAATTATTTTCCTCCTTAATCAGTTACATGAACGCCATCAATAGCGTGACTAAGATAATAAAAACAATGCCACTAAAGAATATGTACTAGCTCCCGATTTAACAAGTTGACCAAAGGATCAATAACAAAGATCCGCATTAATTAACCCTAATTTTTAAAATATGGTACACAATATGCATTATTTAACATCACACTAGACTAGTGATTTTTTTGACTGAGGTTAAAATGGATAATTTAAGCATCATAAACGCCCCCAAAATGCATACTAATTATGGGCTTACTACGCCAAAGCGACAACAGAAGTTAAGCTTGGCACAAACCATTACCACGTTAAAAAAATTACAAACTAGCCTAGACGTCAATTCTTTGTTACATAATTTTGCCGCAATAGCGGCACAGCATGTCCGCTTTACCGGTTTAAGTTTTACTGAGGCAGCCAACAATATCCAATTAAAGACTGACTGCACCGCCGTTTTTCAACAACATTATCATTTGACGGCACAAGGTAAAGATTTGGGATCGTTGGTATATAGCTCAGTCAAACCATTACAAATTAATGAACTCAGCGTATTAAAAGAATTACATCAACTGCTGGTCACTAATCTCATGCACGCCTTAATGCTACAAGAAATGCAAATTAGGATCATGAAAGATCATTTAACCGGTTTAGATAATCGCGCGAGTTTTGATGAAAACATTCAGCGTTCTTATAGCCAATGCCAGCGTCATAAATCCAACATGGCGTTATTGATTACTGACTTAGATGATTTCAAACGTATCAATGATACTTATGGCCATCAATTTGGTGATCGTATTTTGAAACATTATGCGCGCGTATTGCAGCGTAGTATTCGTAATAGTGATATCGCATTCCGATTAGGTGGCGATGAATTTGCAATTATCTTGCAGCCAGCATCAGAACAATCAACTCGCTTAGTCGTAGAGCGTATTGACGCTGAAATTAACAATGACTCACTACTGAGCGAATTTCAGATCACCTCTGCAATTGGTTCGGCAACGTGGCGAACAGGTGAAACGATCGAGAGTTTATTTAAAATAGCCGATGAAGACCTGTATAACAGTAAATTAAACATCAAATAAAAAGCTCACCAAACTAGGTTTGATGAGCTTTGTTAAGTATAGAACAAAATGTACTATTTATTTTTACCGTTAAACGTATTATTTCTTACCATTAAATCGTAATAGTCTTAATGCATTAGCTGTAACAAGTGCAGTGGCCCCTGAATCCGCTAGAATAGCAACCCACAGTCCTGTGAATCCAAGTAATGTCGTCACCAAAAACACAGCTTTAAGCCCAACCGCCAAGGTAATATTTTGTTTAATATTAGCCAATGTTTCCTGACCAAGCTCAACCATGTGTGGCAATTCAACTAATCGGTTATGCATTAATGCTACGTCTGCCGCTTCTAACGCTACATCGGTACCACCGCCCATCGCAATACCAAGTTTTGCACGCTTCATTGCTGGCGCATCGTTAATACCATCACCCACCATTGCAGTATCTTTACCCTGGTTAAGTTCACCAACAATACGTGATTTATCTTCTGGTAATAGTTCGGCACGATATTCCATGCCTAGCGAATCGGCGATTACTTTCGCTGTTCGGCGGTTATCGCCCGTTAACATCACGGCATTAATACCGAGTTTTTGTAATTTTTCTACCGCTTCACGCGCATCTTCACGAATACGATCAGCCAGTGCAACCAAACCAATAACGATCTCGTTTTGCAGCACTACAACTGTAGTATTGCCGCCATTTTCGAGGTTTACGATAGCACTGCGAACCTCAGGAAGTTGCGCTAGCTGTGCGGTCATATGGTGCGGGGCTAATAACTTAATTAACTGTGCAGACTCACCCAGTTGAACTTCACCTTGTACACCCAAGCCCGCTAATGTCTGGTCATGACTAACCGCTAACAAAGCGACTGATTTTAGTTCCGCATGCATCAATATCGCTTTTGCTAATGGATGATTCGAAGTTTGTTCAATACTCGCAGCAAGCTGTAATACCTTATTTTCATCATCAATAAAGCTAACGATGCTGGTCACTTCGGGTACACCTTGCGTTAATGTACCGGTTTTATCAAAGGCAATTTGTTGGATACGGCCAATCTGCTCTAGCGCTGCACCACCTTTCACTAACACGCCACGTTTACTGGCTGCAGATAATGCCGATGTCACTGCTGCAGGTGTAGATATTACTAAGGCACAAGGACAAGCAATCAGTAACAATGTTAACCCTTTATATACCCACTCAGTCCAATCGCTGCCAAACAATAATGGTGGCACAATCACAACAACTAATGCTAATAACATCATTGCAGGTGTGTACCAACGACTGAATCTATCAAGAAAACGTTCGATTGGTGCTTTGTTTTCTTCCGCTTCTTCAATCAGATGTAGAATACGGTCAATCGCATTATTACCTGGTTCTGACACAACACGTAATTGCGCAACACGATTAACAGCTAAGCTACCCGCCATTACAATATCGTCAGCTTGATGCTCAACAGGAACAGATTCACCCGTTAATGCACTTTCGTCAAAACTAATACCAGAAGCAAGTAACGCACCATCAGCCGGTAGACGATCGCCGGGTTTAATTTCAATAATATCGCCTGGTTGCAAGTCACTTGCTGCAACTAGCACGCGCTTATCACCCACTATTTTAGTTGCTTCCTCTGGCACTAATGACATTAATGATTTAACGCCTTTACGTGCTTTACCTGCTGCAAACGATTCCAGTTTCTCCCCGATCATGAACAGTACAAGTACCATTGCAGACTCTGCGGTTTCGCCTAAAATAAGGGCGCCGACGGTGGCAACTGACATTAATGTTTCGATGGCAAATGGGGTACCTGAACGCGCTAATTTAATTGAGCGGTTAATAACAGGAATAACACCAAATACACTGGCGAAGGTAAAAAGCCACTGACTTGCATCACTGTTAAATTGCGTTAGGATTGCGGCAATAACGATGGCACTGACTAACGTAATCGCATGCCAATGTTCACGGATGTTTTGTGATAGCGAGTTATCTTCTTCTACATTTTTAGCTTTTTTACCCGCTTCTTGTAACTTAAAGCCAGCCTTCACAACAGCATTAATAACGTCTTCTTTTATGTTATCAACAGTATTGCTATTGGTGTTTTTTTCGATATCAACAAGTAGTTTTTCGGTGGCGAATGCAACACGGCATTGCTTTACTTGTGGTAATGCTTGAACGACTTTTTCTACTTTACGGGCACAACTCGGGCAATCCATGCCAGTGACTAACCAAGATAAACGGGCAGTTAAGCTACTGGACTCGGGTTCCTCGTCGTCAGCAATAATCTCGTTTGATTCTACGGGTACACAGCAAGAATCGCTACTTGCAGATGTTACATTATGCTCATCTGTATGTTGATGTTCGTGTACGTGTGTTTTGCTGTGATCACTACCACAACATCCTGGATTTGATTTTGATGCGACTGCTGTTGCAGTATTGCCTTTACATGACATGCGTTTATCCTCGTAAATAGAATTGAATCAAAGTTAGTAATATAAATAACAGTTAAAGCGTTCAAGCCAGTTAACTTACATATAAATATATATTCATATTAACTTTCATTCAAGTGTCTTTACAAAAAAAAGCTAACTCATTCGTTATTGTTCACAAAAAATGAGTTAGCAGTCATGTTCTTAAGCGCTATATTTAAGTTTTAACTCTCTACTCGTGCGTCAGTAGTTCAGACTGTAACTGCGCTAAGAAATCACGCATATACACGCTGCGTCGCTCTGCTTCCGCCTTTGCAGCCTGTGTATTCATACTCTCGCCCAACATCAGCAACTTAGTAAAGAAGTGATCGAGCGTGTACACATCGTCATTTGGCTCACGATCAACACAGAGTGGATCAATGCTGCTATAGAGCTGACGATTAAGCTTACCACCGACTAAAATACAGCGGACAATACCAATGGCACCAAGTGCATCCATACGATCAGCATCTTGTAATATTTTCGCCTCTAAAGTTTCCGGCGTAATATTCGCGCTAAAGCTATGTGCGACGATGGCATGATGAATAGCTTGGTGATATTGCTGAGGGTAATTTATCTCTTGTAAGAATGCCACGGCACGATCTGCTGCTAATAAAGAGGCTTGCTTGCGTTGTGGATGATCTTTCGCAACCGATACACAATCATGCAACCAAGCGGCGGGCTCTAAAATAGCCAATTCAGCCCCTTCACACGCACCTAGCTGTCTAGCGGTTGCAACAACACGCTCAATATGGTCGATGTCATGCGCGCGATCGGCACAACCAAGTTGGGTTAAAAATTCGATAAATAGGTTTCGCATGGCACTCTCTTTAAAATAAAACCTTTAAGCTAGGAGCTCGAATAAAAATTATGCATGCTCAGTCACGTGGCAAGCCAGATCATGTACCACATGACGAATATGGTGATCATCCAATCGATAAAGGATTTGTTTACCTTGACGTTCAGAGCGTAAAATACGCGCTTCACGTAAATGACGTAAATGGTGGCTGGTCAGTGATTGTGACATCCCAGTAACTGCTGATAACTCAGAAACAGGAACAGGTCCAGCCATACAGGCAAGTACTAAGCGAATACGGCCTTCATCACCTAACAAATGAAAGAGATGCGCGAGAGAAGCAATATGCTGATCATCTAATGCAGGTAATTCAGCACTACATTGTGGTTCTGGGCAACATTGAGATTCTAATTTTGGCATTCTGCCCCGCTAAGATAAAATGGAATGAAAGGAAAGTGTAACACTTAAGGTCATAGGGGCAACACCTACAGGGTTTGAAGATCAAAAATGCCAGCCTAATATACACGAATAGCGCATACTCAGCTGGCACTTATTTATCTATTAGCTGCGATCACATTAGCGGTAACACAGGCACCGTCAATGATTGGCAGTCTAACGCATTAGATAAACGCTAATTTCGCGATGAATACAACAGCTAATACATTCATACCTAAAGACACATCAGCAGAACGACCTGTGCAATGCTTAATGATAGTGAATGATAAGAAGCCTAAGATGATACCATCAGCGATTGAATACGTTAGTGGCATCATAATAGCGGTGATTGCAGCAGGAACGTAGTCTGTGAACTCACCCCAGTTCACTTTATGTAGGCTACCAACCATTAAGAAAGCAACATAGATTAACGCGCCAGCCGTTGCGAAACTTGGTACAACCTGAGCTATTGGTGCAAAAAACATTGCCGCTAAGAATAGTAGACCAACAACAACTGCCGTTAAGCCTGTACGACCACCTTCAGCAATACCCGCATTACTTTCAATGTAAGTTGTTACCGGCGGACAACCAATTATCGCACCCGCAACACTTGCAACACTGTCTGCAGTTAATGCTTTATTGAGGTTTTCAATTTTGCCATCTTTGTTATACATGTCTGATTTTTCAGCGACACCAATCATGGTACCAGCCGTGTCAAACATGTTTACAAATAAGAATGCGAGGATGATACTGACCATAGATACGTCTAACGCACCCATTACGTCCATTTTCATGAATGTTTTAGATAAGCCAGTTGGTAGTGATACGACTTGATCTGGTAGGCTGACTAAACCCATTACCACACTGATTGCCGTCGTAATAACAATACCGATTAATACCGCACCGAATACTTTACGTGTTGCTAAGATAGCGATAATTAAAAAGCTGAGTGAGCCTAAGATAACTTTAGGATCATGAAAGTTACCCAGTGTCACTAACGTTGCAGGGCTTGCAGTGATGATGCCAGCTGCTTTTAAACCAATAATACCTAAGAACAGACCAACACCCGCTGTCATTGCGTAGCGCAAGCTGCTTGGAATACTATCGATAATCCAACCGCGTAGTTTCGTTACACTCATGATGACAAATACGATGCTTGAAATAAATACAGCACCTAATGCTACTTCCCAAGTATATTCCATTCCCTTTACAACAGCGAAGGTAAAAAAGGCATTAAGCCCCATACCTGGCGCTAGACCAACAGGCCAGTTCGCATAAAGACCCATGAAGATACAGCCAATTGCTGCACTAAGTGCTGTTGCAACGAATACCGCTTGGTAATCCATGCCCGCAATCGACATAATATCAGGGTTAACAAATAGAATATAAGCCATGGTGACAAAAGTAGTTAAACCTGCCATTACTTCTGTTTTAATTGTCGTATTATGTGCTTTTAACTTAAACAACTTTTCCATCAAAGTTGCAAAAGTAGAAGTGTTCGTTGAAGCAGAGGTAGACTGACTTGCGGTATTCATTAAGGTACTCACTTTTTGTTTCGTTCACCTTACTCACTGTATGACAGTGGCTGTCTGTACTTATTGCTCTTTAATGCAACTGATAGATACAAACTAAGGTGACTGGATATTTAATAAATGGCTATCGCTTAGCGGAAAAGTGGAAAGTTCTAAGCTGACAATTATTAAATAACCGGATTTAAAATATAGGTAATTATTACCTGCTATATTCACTTTGTGAAC
>Ga0209292_1005748_pt1 | contig 12510 bp, 10 predicted proteins | sample GOMGulsemesocosm_2_FD_184634 | JGI IMG/M metagenome (GOLD analysis project Ga0209292, IMG submission 184634) | Methane-oxidizing microbial communities from mesocosms in the Gulf of Mexico - GOM9C Gulf of Mexico (SPAdes) (version 2) | ecosystem: Environmental > Aquatic > Marine > Cold seeps...
TCAATCGGACGAACCGTTGTAGTATCACGACCATCGATACGTGGCTGACCGTCCAGAATGCGATTACGAACAACCGCTTTCTCCAGGCTACCAAAAGCGCCTTCAACATCGCCAGCATCAACGTCATCATTAGCCAGCTGCGCAACAGCTTCTTTACGTAACTCGCCAACACGCGAGTAACGCGCCATTTTGTCACTGATTTGGTAGGCTTCAGCCAAAGATGCTTCAAAGCCAGCTTTAACGCTGTCTTTCAGAGCAACATTTTCTTCAGCAGGCGCCCAATCCCAAGCTTCTGTGCCCACTGTCTGAGCGAACTCAGTAACAGCAGTAACAACCGCTTGCATTTCAGCGTGTGCGAACAATACCGCACCCAGCATAAGGTCTTCATGAAGCTCTTTAGCTTCAGATTCAACCATCAATACTGCATCTTGCGTGCCAGCAACAACCATGTCCAAATCACTGCTTTCCAGTGTTTCGTAACTAGGGTTCAGCAGGTAGCCTTCTTCGTCAGTATAACCAACGCGTGCCGCGCCGATTGGACCGCTGAAAGGAATACCTGAGATAGCCAGTGCCGCAGATGTACCGATCAGTGCAGCGATATCTGGATCCTGATTTTTATCAGCAGACATTACCGTACAAACAACCTGTACTTCGTTCATGAAACCTTTCGGGAACAATGGACGAATCGGGCGATCAATCAGACGACAAGTCAGTGTTTCTTTCTCAGAAGGACGACCTTCACGCTTCAGGTAACCGCCAGGGATTTTGCCCGCTGCGTATGTTTTTTCCTGATAGTTAACCGTCAGCGGGAAAAAATCCGCATCAGGACGCGCAGATTTACGACCAACAACAGTTGTCAGTACAGCCGTGTCACCAATGGTAACCATAACCGCAGCAGTTGCCTGGCGCGCAATGCGGCCAGTCTCTAATGTGACGGTGTGACCGCCGTACTCAAACGTTTTACTTACCGGATTCACGGAAGCACCTCGAATATTTGATTAAATTAACGACGTAGACCCAAGCTGCTAATCAGTGTTGAGTAGCGAGTGGTATCTTTGCGCTTCAGGTAGTCCAGCAGTTTACGACGCTGGTTTACCATACGGATCAGACCACGACGTGAGTGGTGATCTTTGTTGTGTTCTTTGAAGTGTGACTGCAAGGCTTCGATGTTTTTAGTCAGCAGAGCTACTTGAACTTCGGGGGAACCCGTATCACCAGTACCACGTGCAAATTCGCTTACAATCGCTTCTTTCTCTTGTGCAGTTAAAGACATTCTTTTTTCTCCAAATGAATATGCATTAATTTAAAAACTATGCGCCCCGTGCATATCTACAGAGACATAGTTAAACCGGCTAACGGCCTTCCGCTACCCGGTTGACACCAGACGACGCGGCGCGATACGCCCGTCATCCATTACTTCACCAACACCCACAAACGCATCTGTGCTATCGGCGTCTTTATTAAACAACACCACCTTGCCTGCCGCCGCTATATTCGGCACAAACACAGGTTGACCCTGCTTAAGATAATTGGCCGCAAGGTCATTCACCTCGACCTTCGGCAATTCTTTTACGGCTTCCCAGGCTGGTTGCAACAAAGCATCCAGCGTTTCGAAAACCTGCGTTGGCTCACCCTTTCCATCACAAGAGCCGGCCGCCATCGCTTGCAATTCTTCCAGTGTCATCATGGCGGCTTCATCAAAACCACTGACACTTAAGCGGCGCAATGTTATCACATGTGCACCACAACCTAACAGCTCGCCCAGATCATCAACAAGATTCCGCACATAGGTACCTTTGCTACATGTCAGCTCGATATCCAGTTCGTCATGCCTAATATCCAACAACTTTATGTCATAGATATGAATGGGGCGTGCTTTTCGTTCTACTTCGATGCCTTGTCGAGCCAGCTTATATAAAGGCTGCCCATCTTTCTTCAGCGCTGAATACATCGATGGCACTTGCAGCGTATCGCCAAGAAACGACTTTAATGCCGCTTCGACCGCTTCACGATCAAGTGCCGGCACGGGCCGCTCAGCAATCACTTCGCTATCGACATCGCCACTGCCGGTACGAATACCCAGCTTGGCCGTGGTGCGATAGGTTTTATCCGCATCCAGCATATATTGCGAAAATTTGGTCGCTTCACCTAAACAAATAGGCAACATACCCGTCGCTAATGGATCAAGACTACCGGTATGACCAGCTTTTTGTGCATCAAACGCACGTTTTACCCGTTGCAGCGCATGGTTAGATGACAGCTGCAGCGGTTTATCCAATAAAAATATACCGCTTATTGCGCGGCCTTTTTTACGTCGATTGGCCACTTATTCGTCGCCAGATGAAGAGTTGGAGCCCTGATCTTTTTTACGGGCATCTTCAATCAAATTGCTCAGATGCACACCGCGCTCAATGCTTACGTCATAACGAAAACGTAATGCCGGCACGATACGTAATTTCATCGCGCGCGCCAATTTACTACGCAGAAAACCACCACCACGAGTAAGAATGCCTAACGTTTGCTTTCGCTCGTCATCGTCATTTTTACCGAGAATGGTAATGTACACATCTGCATAGGCCAAATCACGACTGACATCCACGGCGCTGACGGTCACCATACCCAGACGCGGATCTTTCATCTCACGCTGAATCAGCCCCGCCAGTTCCTTTTGGATCTGATCTGCTACCCGTTGTCTACGACTTGAATCTGCCATGATTATCGCACTCGCTTACAGCGAGCGCTGAACCTCAACAATGTCAAAGACTTCGATCTTATCGCCAACACGCACATCGGTGTAGTTCTTCACGCCGATACCACACTCCATGCCATTACGAACTTCGCTGGCATCATCTTTAAAGCGACGTAGCGATTCCAGCTCACCTTCGTAAATCACCACGTCTTCACGCAGCACACGAATTGGCTTGCTACGGTAAATAGTGCCTTCGATAACCATGGAGCCAGCAATAGAACCAAACTTCGGTGATGTGAAGACATCACGCACCTCAGCAACACCAACAATATTTTCTTTGAACTCAGGTGCCAGCATGCCCGACAGCGCTTTAGTCACGTCATCAACGATGTCGTAGATCACGCTGTAGTAACGTAGGTCGATGCCGTTTTTCTCAATCACTTTACGCGCAGAGCCATCGGCACGTACGTTAAAGCCAAAGATTACCGCACCAGTAGATACCGCCAGGTTAGCGTCAGTCTCAGAAATACCACCCACACCACTGGAAACGATGACAACTTTTACTTCTTCGTTACCAATTTTCAGCAATGAGCTGGTCAATGCTTCCAAGGTACCACGCACATCAGTTTTCAATACGATGTTAAGCACCTTAACGTCACCCGCCGTCATTTCGGCGAACATATTCTCAAGCTGCAGTGCCTGCTGTGATGCTTGCTGATCAGCCTTCATTTGTTCTGCGCGGAACGAAGCTACTTCACGAGCTTTTTTCTCGCTCGGCATGACGTAGAATTCGTCACCCGCGGCAGGCGTACTAGCCAAACCAAGGATTTCAACCGGAATGGATGGACCGGCACTCTTAATAGGCTTGCCATTTTCATCCAGCAACGCACGGGCACGACCCGATACCTGTCCAGCCAGAACGATGTCGCCCTGCTTCAAGGTACCGTGTTGAATCAACAGTGTTGCAACCGCACCACGGCCTTTATCCAGACGGGATTCAACAACGACACCACGTGCAGGCACGTTTTCAGCAGCAGTCAGCTCCAGCATTTCAGACTGCAGCAACAAAGCGTCTAACAGCTCATCAATGCCTTCACCCGTGTGGGCAGAAACAGGCATAAACTGTGTATCGCCACCCCAATCTTCAGGAATAACTTCTTTAGCAGACAGCTCGTTCTTAACACGGTCAAGATCAGCGCCTTCTTTATCAATTTTGTTAATCGCAACAACGATTGGCACACCGGCAGAACGCGCATGCAGAATCGCTTCTTCCGTTTGCGGCATTACTCCGTCATCGGCTGCAACCACCAAAATCACGATATCAGTCGCTTGCGCACCACGGGCACGCATCTCAGTAAAGGCAGCGTGACCCGGCGTATCCAGGAAGCACACCATGCCCTTATCCGTTTCAACGTGATAAGCACCAATGTGCTGGGTAATACCACCCGCCTCACCTGAGGTTACGCGGCTTTTACGAATGTAATCCAGCAGCGATGTTTTACCATGATCAACGTGACCCATCACGGTCACAACCGGCGCACGAGGCACCTCGTCACCGCTTACATCTAACAGCTCTTCTACCGTAGACTGCTCAAGATCACGTGCATCTTCAAGCACATAGGCGTGACCCATATCTTCAACCAGCAACACCGCCGTGTCACGATCAATGCTTTGATTGATGTTAGCCATCACACCCATCTTCATCAGCGCTTTAATAATAACGTTTGCCTTCAGAGACATACGTGACGCCAGCTCAGAGACGGTAATATTTTCGGGGATCTGTACTTCTTTCATTACGGGGGCCGCAGGTTTGGCAAAGCCATGTTTTTTCAGGAACTTAGTTGGCTTAGCTAGCTTAGGCTTAACCAGATTCCGTTTTTTCACTTTAACGCCAGCAACTGGTGCTAGCTTATCGTCTTCCAGCACTTCCTCTTCCCAGCGCTCTGGCTTAGGTTTGGGTGCGGCTTTTTTAGACTTTTTAGCGTCAGCTGCTTTACGCTCTTCACGCTCAAGATCTTTACGTTCCTGCTCGCTTAGCTCAACAGGTTGCACAGGCTCATCGGAAACAGCTTCAACAACAGATTCAACGGGCGCAGCTTCAGTTTTAGCTTTCTTGCTCTCGGCTTCCTTAGCGGCTTGCTCCGCTTCCATCTGCTGGCGAGCCGCTTCTTCTGCCGCACGTTTCGCTTCGACTTCTGCTTCTTCCTGAGCGCGCGCTGCTTCGATCGCTGCAATACGCGCAGCCTCTTCGGCTGCAATTTTCTCAGCTTCGCCGGTTCGTTCGATTTCCTGCTCAAGAAGCTCGGCATTTTTGCCAGCTTCCAGCGAACTACGTTTCACGTAGGTACGTTTTTTGCGCACTTCAACGTTAACGGTTTTTCCGCCACGACCTTGCGATGAACCGGTTTTTAGCTGCGTTGTTACTTTACGATTCAACGTGATTTTCTTTGGCGCACCATCGCTTTCGCCATGACTGCGTTTCAAAAACTCAAGCAGTGTTTGCTTCTCTTCATTGGAAACCGCCTCATCAGCACTGCTGTGTTTGAGGCCTGCTTCTTCCATTTGCTTGAGCAGACGATCGACGGGCGCGCCAACAATTTCTGCTAATTTAGCTACTGTTACTTCAGACATGCTTAGCTCTCCTGTTCGTCAGCAAACCAGGGAGCACGCGCTGTCATAATCAAACTCGCCGCACGCTCTTCATCCAGGCCGTCAATATCCAACAAATCATCCACTGCCTGATCGGCCAGATCTTCCATAGTGATGATGCCTTGACTGGCCAATACAAAGGCCAGATGCTTATCCATACCATCCATTTCCAGAAGATCCTGAGCAGGCTCGGTGCCCTCCAGCTCTTCTTCAGAGGCAATCGCCTGCGTCAGCAATACATCTTTGGCTCGCAGTCGCAGCGCTTCGACGATTTCTTCATCAAAGCCTTCAATTTCCAGCATTTCTTCAAGCGGTACGTAGGCAATCTCTTCCAGCGAGGTAAAGCCCTCTTCCATCAGCAGAACGGCCACATCTTCCTCAACATCAAGACGCTCCATAAAGCGCTCAACGATGGCAACCATTTCTTCTTCTTGCTTGGCTTCGGCATCTTCAGCGGTCATCACATTGATGGTCCAGCCGGTCAGCTCACTGGCCAGACGTACGTTTTGCCCGCTTCGGCCAATGGCAATTGCCAGGTTGTCGCCTGAAACCGCAACATCCATGGTGTTAGACTCTTCGTCCATGATAATGGATTCAACTTCAGCCGGAGCCAATGCGTTAATGACCATCTGTGCCGGGTTATCGTCCCACAATACGATATCGATACGCTCACCCGCCAGCTCGTTAGAAACCGCCTGTACACGTGAACCACGCATACCTACACAAGCACCAACAGGATCAATACGCCCATCGTTAGTTTTTACAGCAATCTTGGCCCGAGTACCGGCGTCGCGTGCCGCAGCACGAATTTCGACAACTTGCTCGGCAATTTCCGGCACTTCAATTTTGAATAATTCAATCAAAAATTCCGGCGCAGTACGGCTAACCACCAACTGCGGGCCACGAACCTCTTCGCCAACGGTCACCAACAGTGCACGCAAACGATCATTCATGCGGAAGATTTCTTTGGGGATCAAATGATCACGCGTCAGCTGCGCTTCGGCGTTGTTACCCAGATCAATAATCACCTGATCACGGGTTACTTTCTTAACGGTGCCGTTCAGCACTTCGCCAACACGGTCACGGTAAGCTTCAACAACTTTGGCGCGTTCAGCTTCGCGAACCTTCTGAACAATAACCTGTTTGGCTGTTTGTGCCGCGATACGACCAAACTCAACGTTTTCAATCGACTCTTCCCAAACATCGCCAAGCTCTAAAGAAGAATCTTTTTCCTTCGCGTCTTCAGGCGTGATGTGCATCTCATCGAAAAATTCAATTTCTTTATCGCCTTCATCCAGCACGGTCCAACGACGAAAGCTGTCGTAGTCGCCAGTCTTGCGATCAATAGAAACACGGATATCGACGTGCTCGTCTTCCCCGTAACGTTTACGAGTGGCTGTAGCCAATGCCAGCTCAAGCGCTTCAATGATGACGCTTTCTGGCACGCCCTTTTCATTGGATACCGCTTCAGCAACCAACAATACCTCTTTACTCATTTCTTTCAGCCTCTTTAAAAACTTCGCGTTTCAGGTCAACGAATACGTTTGACTAACGGCCCCTAAAAGCGGGGGACTATGTTTGCTTTCTCAACGGTTTCGATCGGCAGGATATATTCATGCCCATCAACCACAACAATCACTTCATCATTCTCAACCGCGCTTATCACTCCACGGAAGTTGCGACGCCCGTCAAAGGCGCTGCGTAATTTAATCTTTACTGTCTCACCGGCATACTGAGCGAATTGTTCAGCCGTAAACAGCGGTCTATCCAAACCAGGGGAAGAGACTTCCAACGTGTACACACCCGCAACCGGGTCTTCCACATCAAACAAGCTGCTCAGTTGACGACTTACGGCCTCGCAGTCCTCAACACCAATGCCTGTCTCGCGCTCGATATAAACACGCAGGGTTTTATCTCGCCCCTGCACAAGCATATCCAGCCCCCAGAGCTCAAGCCCCAGGCCTTCAACCACCGGCTTGACCAGCTCTGTTAAACCCATATCACTGATCACTAAACTCTCCCGCTGAATTTCTTTCAGGTAAAACATTCATGTACAAAAAAGGGGCGATAACGCCCCTTTTATTAACCAGCAACAGTTATAGCTATGCCGTTTAGAAAGAAAAAGCCCCTTAAAGGAGCTTTTTCTTTCTAAACGCTGGCAGCGGACACCATCAGGCAACCACCACCCATAACGGGCGCACCAACAAAGGCAACGAGATAACACGATTTAAATCACATCAACCTCAAAACCCTTGAAAATCAAGGCGCTTATTATACATAATTCAAAAAATAATAACAGCGCAGCCCAAAGAAAAATTTGACCTACCCATGCTCTTGTGCGGCAAAGTCAAAACCAACAATTTCCGCTTTATTTGCCAGCCCTTTTACATAGCCATCCACTGCTTTCTGCCGGGAGAGGTTAATCAAATTCTGACGGATCCAGGTTTTTAATATCTCAAAGGGTAAATCTTCGCCATCCTCACGCTCATCAACCCGAATAATATGGAATCCACCGCCAGTTTCTACTGGTTGCTCAGAAATATCACCTTTGCTCATCGCCATCAGTGCCGTCTCAAAGGCTGGCACGGTTTGCCCCTTGGAAATTCGTCCCAGGTAACCGCCATTCACCGAAGATGCACAAGCCGATTTTTGCCGAGCCATCTCCTCAAAACAATCAGGATTCTGCTTTATTTTCTCCAACACGTCATTCGCTTGCTGCCTGGCTACTTCCCGTGCCGCCTGGTCCGTCAAAGGGGCAGAAAAGAAAATATGTGACACTTCACACTCAGGTGCAGTCCCAAAGCTTTCACGGTTTTCATTAAAATACCGCTTACAGCTTTTATCGTCAGGAACCGGCACTTCAATTTTTTCTGCCAACAGTCTTTCGATAACCTGTTCAGGGTTACTCACAACACTGGCTCGATCACACAAACCCCAGCTCACCGCCTCCTGCAACAACAACTCACGAGCAACAAGCGTGTAAATAGCCGTTTGACACGCCTTTTCCTGGTCGTCACCGTTACAGCTTTGCATCTCCTGTTCAATTTGAGCAGGCGTAATCGCAATACCATTTACGGTAACCAGTCCCTCTTCCGTTACGAACATACTCTTACCTCAATTTTTTCAACGATCATGCATGATCGCCAATAGCCTACACGGCTTCACTATCATCCAGTTCCGGCAGATATTTAGATTTTTTCATCCGCCCCTCCATGACCAGAATAGAAACATGCATCCAAATCAGTGCCACCGTTGTAATCGCAAATAACAAAATGAAACAACTGGTCCAAATTCCAATAACGTCATTCATCAAACCAAACAAAATGGGCAAACAAAAGCCGCCCAATCCACCGATCATACCCACCACACCACCAACAGAGCCCACGTGATCCGGATAGTAGACAGGGATGTGCTTATACACTGCCGCTTTGCCCAGCGACATGAAGAAGCCCAAAACCACCGTCAAAAGAACAAAGGGCACTAAGCCAATACCAAAAGCAAAATTAATCTCGCCTTCGATGCCCTGCACGGTGTAGCTGGTTGCCGGGTAAGACAACACAAAACAAACCACCACGCTGGCAATAAAAGTCCAGTACATCACTGATCTGGCGCCAAATCGATCCGACATCCAGCCACCTAGCACTCGAAAAATACTACCTGGCAACGCATAGGCTGCCGCCAACATCCCAGCCGTTTGGATATCCAACCCATAAACCCGACAGACATAATAACGAGGCAACCACAGCGCAAGCGCCACAAAGGCGCCGAATACAAAAAAGTAATACAGCGAAAAACGCCAAACCTGCAGCTCTTTCAGCGGTTCAAGCTGCTCCTTGATGGGCCGTGGTTTTTCACCTGACTCTTTGCGGGCCGCCCGCTTTGGATCATCTTTAGTGAACAAAAAGAAAATACAGGCCATTGCAAACAACACACCGGCATAAACCTTCGCCGTATTTTCCCAGCCCAGCGCCACTAGTAACACACCGGCATAAACCTTCGCCGTATTTTCCCAGCCCAGCGCCACCAGTAAAAAAGGCGCGCAGAAGCTGGTTACCGCAGCACCCACGTTACCCATACCAAACACACCCAGCGCGGTACCCTGATGCTGTTTGTCATACCACTGCGACACATAGGTAACACCAACAGCAAAGCAACCGCCGGCCAGACCAACACCCAGTGCCGCCACCAGAAACATTTCGTAGGTTGTCACCGTCGAAAGCAGATAAGTCGCAACCGACGCAGCCATCATCACCAATGTAAAAATCAGCCGGCCGCCGTATTGGTCTGCCCAAATACCCAACAACAAACGACTCAGGGAACCGGTTAACACAGGTGTCGCCACCAGCAGGCCAAACTGAGTATCACTCAGCCCTAACTCCTGCTTAATCTGAATACCCAAAATGGAAAAAATTGTCCAAACGGCAAAGCAGCAAATAAACGCTATCGTGCTCAACGATAAAGCCCTTGCTTGCTGACCCCTTGAAACAGCCTCCATAATACGTATGCTCTTAACGGTTAAGGGATATAGATACCGCTTCCCTATGAGCGAGTTTTAACCTAATATTTACCACATTGTTAGTTCCCTGCCCCTGTTTGCAATTGACCGCGGTCAAGACGAGAGAAAATGTCCGATAAAATCCCATCCTCAACCTCCGGAAATTTGAGCACAGACCTACTTTCACTGTCTCAATCAAGCAACTCAGACTCACCGGTTTCTATATTCAAGGATCTTTCCGAGGATAACCTGCAAAACCTGCTATCCAACTCTACCGTTCGCTCGGTAGAACAGGGACGCGAGATCATTCAGCAAGGCGACGAAGTTAAGCATCTTTATTTTATTGTTGAAGGCAGCGTAAAAACCCTGCGCTCAAGCATTGAAGGGGACGAAGCAACTATTCGCATGCTTAAGGCTGGCGACACATTCATGGACGCCGTGATTTTTATGGGCGGCACTTCACCTATCCGCGCCACTGCATTAAAAGCCAGCAAGCTACTACTGATTCCTGCATCCATCGTCCGCAACCAAGTGTTACGGGATGGCCAGCTGGGCGAAAACCTGCTGCATATTGTCACTTGGCACTACAAAAACGCCATGCAACAGATTGATAGCATTGTCACCAAAACACCGGTTGAACGCCTAGGCTATTACTTTCTCAAATTGCACATGGAGCAGGATTCTGAATCCATGGATATTGAACTGCCCTTCCAGAAATCCATGATTGCCAACCACCTGGGCATGAAGCCGGAAACTTTCTCAAGGGCATTAAAAAAGCTGAAAGAAATGGGCATCGACGTAGATCACGAACACATCACCATGCGCGAGGCCTACTCGCTGTGTCACTTCTGTGACACAGACACCGCCTTCAACTGTCCAAAACAAGGCACACCAGACTGCAAACCCGGCGGCTGCAGTTAGCAACCGCCCCTTTTCCTTCAAACCGGCAATTTAAACCGGCAAGAACGGATAAAAATCGACTAAATCCCCTTCTCTGATTTCAGTCATCCCTTCAGCCGCCACCGCCCAGGCATTAGCTTGCATAAAAGCGCTAACCATAAAGGATTGCTGCTTAGGCAGGATTTCAATCTCTCGCGTAGTATTGTCGGTATGACGGGAGACGGCCCGCAAAAACATTCGAAAATCGGCCTTCTTATTATTTGACCCCCGTTTCAACACGCCATGCTTCGGCTCTTCGGGAGGCAAACCCTGCATCGCGCGCATCAACGGATAAACAAAGAACCGCAACCCAGCCGCCGTCGCCACAGGATTGCCCGGCAAACCAATAAACAACGGCCCACCGTCAGGCAACTTGGCAAACAGAATCGGCTTACCCGGACGCATTTTCACCTTGTGAAAAAGGATTTCTGCACCCTTCGCTTCCAATTCAGTACGGATAAAGTCACAGACGCCCGCAGAAACAGCGCCAGTCGTCACCAAAATATCGGCGCCACCAGCAATCATTTCATCCAGCTTAGCTCGAAACACCTCCGGCTCATCAGCCACAGTGCCAAAAAAGGTTGAATCCGCACCAAGCGCTGGCAGCATCTGCCGAAGATAAGGAGCGCTCGCATTATAAATCTGCCCAGACAGCAGCGGTTGAGCCAGGTCATCGACAACCTCCAGCCCCGTCGACAATACCGCCACTCGCGGCTTACGAACCACATCAACCAGGCCAACACCTAGCGTTGCCAAGGGTAAAATATGCCGAACTTCAAGGCTATCGCCAGCTTTCAGCACAACCTCATCAACAGAAAAATCCGCCCCAGCCAAACGAACATTAGTTCCAGCTGTGGAGGCTGCCCAAAAAACAACGCCATCATCGCGCATTTCGGTATTCTCAATCGGCACCACGGTATCGCAGCCTGGCGGCATTGGCGCACCGGTCATAATCTCATAGCATTGCCCTGCAGCCGGCGGTAGTTCGCCCGCTGCTTCACCAGCAACGATCCGTCCTGCAATTTGTAGCGTTACAGAGGCATCAGAACTAGCACCAACCAACTCAACAGAAGCCAGAGCATAACCATCCATTGCCGAATTATCAAAGGGCTGATTTGCCATCGGCGCTTTAACTTCCTGCGCACATGTTCGTCCGGCAATAGCTTCTAGATCCACCTGTTCACTACCTAAGCGACGACTCTCACCGCAGCGTCTGATAATAGCTACAGCCTCTTCATAACAAATCATTCCGACATCTCACTTACAATTCCAATATTGGTTTTTATTATCCAATCAGCACCCTGCTGCCAACATTGATTTAAGTCAACTATTTACCCCCTAAACCATTACACCCCCGTTACCCGGCCAAATTAATTTCTGCTTTTGATTATGATCAAGGATGAGCGAGTGACCACAAATCAATAATGGTGCCAGTTTAAAATGAACCCACAGGGGATATAACAATGTCTAAAAAATCAATTATCGCCAGCTCAGCCACATTGGCTCTGGCATCTCTAGTTGGCGCAGCAGCTGCGCAAGCAGAATTTTTACCCTCAGACGGCTTCTATGCTGATGTTCGTATTCGTCATGAAAACGTAGACCAGGACGGCATCGCAAAAGAAGCCAACGCCAACACAATCCGTACCAATTTCGGTTATAAGTCAGGCGTTTCAAATGGCTTCCAATTCCAGGTTGAGGGCCAAGATATTGCCAGCATTGGCAGCACCAAGTTTAACGA
>Ga0209292_1005755_pt1 | contig 12501 bp, 11 predicted proteins | sample GOMGulsemesocosm_2_FD_184634 | JGI IMG/M metagenome (GOLD analysis project Ga0209292, IMG submission 184634) | Methane-oxidizing microbial communities from mesocosms in the Gulf of Mexico - GOM9C Gulf of Mexico (SPAdes) (version 2) | ecosystem: Environmental > Aquatic > Marine > Cold seeps...
GGTTTTCAGTAGTATTAATTGATACCAAAGGCTACTGCTTATCTAACTTAAGTCAGTTAAGTATTGACCGGGTATTTATTGCTTTACATGGTCGTGGTGGTGAAGACGGCTGTGTACAAGGTGCGCTTGAATATATGGGAATTCCTTATACCGGATCAGGTGTTTTAGGTTCAGCACTTTCTATGGATAAAAACCGTAGTAAACAAGTGATGCAAGCCATGGGATTGCCTACTGCTGCTTTTTCCGTAGTGAATAAACAGGACTTTTTGCCGGATGATGTCGACAATATCCTGAACAAACTGGGCGGCAAAGTTATGGTGAAACCTGCTCATGAAGGTTCAAGTATTGGTATGTCGATGGCAGATAATGCAGAGCAGTTAAATAAAGCATTGCTTGAAGCTTTTGTCTTTGACGATGAAATTTTAGTTGAAGCTTGGATTGATGGCCCTGAATACACCGTAAGTATTCTTGGTGATCAAGCGTTGCCCGCTATTCATATGGAAACGCCAAATGCATTTTATGATTACGAGGCAAAATATCAAACCAATACCACCCAATATCACTGTCCTAGCCATTTATCAGCGCAAGACGAAGCTGAATTACAAGGTTTAGCACTGAAGGCCTTTAAAGCGACAGGTGCTAAAGGCTGGGGGCGAGTTGATATTATGCGTGATGAAAAAAATAATTGGCAGATCCTTGAAGTTAATACCGTGCCGGGCATGACAGAAACGTCATTAGTACCAAAAGCTGCGAAGGTTTTTGGTTTAGATTTTTCAGCATTAGTGACAAATATTCTTGAATTGAGTATAGAAACAAACAGTCAGGTGAAAGCTTAACATGGCTAAAAACAACGAACAGCAGTTGTCTTTAATAGAGCAACCAGAACAGCAAGTACATTGGAGCTTTTGGCTTGGTGTCGGCTTTTTTGTCTTGGTTATTATTGCTATTTGTTCGTTGAGTTGGCTGGTAACGATAAAAATGTCTGCTGATGAGTCAGCGCCGGTGACCTCTGTGGTGATCAGTGGCGAAATGCCTTATACACAAAAGTCAGATATAGAGCAGGCAATAGATACAGTAAATCTTGGCAATTTTTTTAATGTTAATGTCAATCAAGTTCACGACAAAGTAGCAGAATTACCTTGGGTTTACTCGGTGGCAGTGCGTAAAAAATGGCCAAATGAATTAAAAATTTATGTCGTGGACCAAACGCCAATTGCTTATTGGAATGGTGATTTTTTAATAAATCGACATGGGGCGGCGTTTCAAGCAAGTATTGCCCGCATTCAGCATGAATTACCTGCTTTTTATGGCCCTGAAGGTAGTGAAGATATTGCTTTAGAAAATTTCCAAAACTTGAGTCAATTGCTTGAATACAAGGACTTAGCGATAAGTGAACTAATGCTATCAGAGCGTTTTTCTTGGCGATTGACCTTGAATGACGGTGTGACTTTGAATTTAGGTCGAGAGAATAAAGTAGAGCGTGTACAGAGGTTTATGGATATATATCCACAAATTAAAGATAACGCCAAATTAGATCAGCAGGTTGATTATGTTGATTTACGTTATGACACAGGTCTAGCCGTTGGCTGGAAACCTTTAGTAGATAAAAAAAGAGTTTAACATTAATGCCAAAAGTTAATGAAAGAAACCTTGTAGTAGGTTTAGACATCGGAACATCGAAAATATCGGTGGCGGTTGGTGAGATCACGCTAGATAACCAGCTAAGTATTGTTGGTGTCGGTAATCAACCTGCTCGTGGCATGGATAAAGGTGGCGTCAATGATCTTAATCTGGTCATTCAATCGATTCAACGGGCAATCAATGAAGCTGAATTAATGGCAGATTGTCAAATTAGCTCTGTATATCTTGGCATTTCAGGTAAACATATTAGCTGCCAGAATGAAAATGGCATGGTACCTATTAATGACAAAGAAGTGATTCAAGAAGACGTCGATAATGTTATTCATACCGCGCGTTCTGTACCTATTTCAGCAGAACGTCGCATGCTGCATGTTTTGCCACAAGAATATTCAATTGACTGTCAAGACGGTATCAAAAGTCCAATTGGTATGTCTGGTGTGCGCATGGAAGCAAAAGTTCATATTGTTACTTGTGCAAATGATATGGCGAAAAATATAGTTAAGTGTGTCGAGCGTTGTGATCTCAAAGCAGACCAATTAATTTTTTCGGCACTGGCGTCAAGTTACTCCGTGTTGACAGATGACGAAAAAGAGCTCGGTATTTGTGTAGTGGATATTGGTGCAGGCACCATGGATATCTCAGTGTTTACTGGCGGTGCTCTACGCCATACTGCGGTGATCCCTGTGGCCGGTAATCAAGTAACCAGTGATATTGCCAAAATATTTAGAACACCATTGAGCCATGCAGAAGATATAAAAGTGCAATATGCCTGTGCGTTGCGTCAATTAGTCAGTATGGAAGAAAATATTGAAGTGCCCAGTGTTGGTGGTCGTCCTGCGCGTTCAATGTCTCGTCATACCTTAGCTGAAGTTGTTGAACCGCGATATCACGAGTTATTTGAACTCATTCAAGAAGAGTTACGTGAGTCTGGTTTAGAAGATCAAATTGCCGCGGGTTATGTATTAACCGGCGGAACGGCAAAAATGGAAGGTGTGGTTGAATTTGCTGAAGAAGTTTTTCAAATGCCAGTTCGTGTTGCTGTGCCGCAAGACGTTGCAGGTTTAAAAGAATATATCAATGATCCAACGTATGCCACGGTTGTAGGGCTATTGCATTACGGCATGCAAGCCAATGAACAAAATAATGACAAAAAACCGAGTGAAGGCGTAGCCAGTATCGGCTCACGCATATTTGCTTGGTTTAAAGGTGAGTTTTAATTGTACAAATAAGATTTCATGTGAATTTTATAAAATAAAAATTTTAGTAAAAATGTTTTGGTGGAACAAAACGATAATAATCGGAGAGTGAAAATGTTTGAATTAATGGAAGATCATAACGAAGAAGCGGTCATCAAAGTCATAGGTGTTGGTGGCGGTGGCGGTAATGCAGTGGAGCACATGGTATGCCAAACGATTGAAGGTGTGGAGTTTATAACTTCAAATACCGATTCGCAGGCGTTACGAAATTCATCTGCAAACGTCACTGTTCAGCTTGGTGCTGATGTGACAAAAGGTTTAGGTGCTGGTGCTAATCCAGAAATAGGCCGTCGTAGTGCTGAAGAAGACCGAGATACCATTCGTGAAACCTTACAGGGTGCCGATATGGTATTTATTGCTGCCGGCATGGGTGGTGGTACTGGTACTGGGGCTGCACCAGTTGTTGCTGAAGTAGCAAAAGAGATGGGTATTTTAACGGTTGCTGTTGTAACTAAGCCGTTCCCATTTGAAGGTAAAAAGCGGATGAATTACGCAGATCAAGGTATTGAGTTTTTATCTAAAAATGTAGATTCATTGATCACCATTCCAAATGAAAAATTACTAAAAGTATTAGGGCCAGGTACGTCATTATTAGATGCATTTAAAGCGGCAAATAATGTTTTATTAGGTGCAGTACAGGGTATTGCGGAACTTATCACTCGTCCAGGACTCATAAATGTTGATTTCGCCGATGTTCGCACGGTGATGTCAGAAATGGGCACGGCTATGATGGGTTCAGGTCTTGCGTCTGGTGAAGATCGCGCAGAAGAGGCTGCAGAAGCTGCAATTTCAAGCCCTTTATTAGAAGATGTTGATTTAGCAGGTGCACGCGGTATTTTAGTTAACATTACTGCTGGCATGGATATATCAATCGATGAGTTTGAAACAGTGGGTAATGCCGTTAAAGCATTTGCATCAGAAAATGCCACTGTTGTTGTTGGTGCGGTAATTGATCCGGAAATGACCGAAGATTTACGAGTAACAGTGGTTGCTACAGGTATTGGCGCTGAACGTAAGCCTGATATTACTTTGGTAAATCCAGCGCCAGTAATTGAACCAATCGCGGTTGGTCAAGAGTTTGTTGCAACTCCACAAGCTGAGGTTAATACGCAAACAGTAACAATGCCTGAAAGTAATGCACAAGCACAGACGGTATCGCAAACAAAATTAGATGAATATTTAGATATTCCAGCTTTTTTGAGAAAACAAGCTGATTGATAATTACAATTGCAAATTTGGTAAAATCTGAGGTTTTGATTTTGTTGAGCTTTTTTGCTATATTATGCGCCCGTCAAAATTCGACGGTGCAATTTCAGTAAGATAAAAGCTTAATAAGGCTATTTATGATTAAACAACGTACAATTAAAGAGCAAGTATCCGCTATCGGTGTTGGTTTACACAAAGGCGAAAAGGTGCAGATCACTCTCCGTCCTGCGCCGGCAAATACAGGTATTGTATTTCGTCGTGTTGACCTTGATCCCGTAGTTGATATTAAAGCAACGCCAGACGCTGTTGGCGAAACAACTTTATGTACATGTTTAGTGAATGAACAAGGTGTGAAGATTTCCACCGTCGAACATCTGTTATCTGCTGTGGCAGGTTTAGGTATTGACAATCTAGTGATAGATGTTGATTCACCTGAAATTCCAATTATGGATGGCAGCGCTTTACCGTTTGTATACTTAATACAGTCGGTAGGCATCGAAACCTCAAATGTAGCCAAACGTTTTATCCGCATCAATAAAACCATTCGTGTCGAAGAAGGTGATAAATGGGCAGAGTTAAAACCTTATCAAGGTTTTAAAGTTAACTTTGCGATAGAGTTTGATCATCCCGTTATTGCTAATACTTGCCAAACGATGAGTATGGATTTATCTAGTTGTTCATTTATTAAAGAAATTAGTCGCGCACGTACCTTCGGCTTTATGCGCGACATAGAATTTTTGCGTTCTCATAACCTTGCCCTAGGTGGCAGCTTAGAAAATGCTATTGTACTTGATGAATTTCGTATGCTGAATAAAGATGAATTACGCTACGATGATGAATTTGTTAAGCATAAGATTCTTGATGCTATTGGTGACTTATACATGTGTGGTAGCAGTATTTTAGGTGAATTAAACGCCTTTAAGTCTGGACATGGTTTAAATAACTTATTGTTACGCGAAGTATTTAAACAAGTAGATGCATGGGAGTGGGTGACGTATGAAGATACCACAGACTCACCAATCGAATACCAAGAAGTAAGCGCAAGCGTATTTTAATTAACGACTTCTAATTTGAATCAAAAATATTAAAGCCAATCCAAGTGATTGGCTTTTTTATTTCGCAAGGATAAATCCTCGCCCACAGGGCAATGTTGTAGACAAGGTTTTAACCTTGTTAGTTATGGTAAGGATGTACGGGTTTAGTGGTGCCATGGCCGTTCCTAGGCATACATGCCTTCACGGCATTAGTGCATCCGTGCACGTCAATGGCAAATAACTACTTATTTGCTAAACCAGCTAACTTTTGTAACTTCTTTTTTAGGCTTTCAGGCGCATTTTCCGCAACAGCGTTTAACTGTGCAGCTGTTTTTTGAGAAATAGTTTGGTTAGTATTTATCTGTGGTTTAGGTTGATCTACCTGTTTATTTCGATAAGGTGAAACCTTAATTTCAATTTGATTGAATTCATCGTTAGTAGCAGCGGAAAGCTTTTGACTAATGTTATTCCGTTCAAATTGTAGTCTTTGGCCCCAATTGGCCGAAATCACTTCAATGACGATGCTATTTTGACGGAAATTCGCGATATGCCACACTTCTACTGGCAGGTCGGGGCATGTTTGTCGTACAATATTAGCCAACAAAGTTAAAGAGTTGGTTTTTGCTGCAATTTGTGCCAAAGTGCCCTTTGATGACTGTAGCAAGCTAGAAGCATCAGCAGGTCTTTTTGTTTTTCTAGCCATAAGTCAACCATTTACCAAATAAACACTCAATCAATGAGTGATACATACAAGAGTATTATGAGTTTAACATTACTATATCGTGGAAAAAACGTTAGATTTTCAATGAAGTTAAATAAACTTCATTGGTTGTCTGCGTTATTAGTTTTTGCGACGATTTCTGGTTTTGTTGTTCATCTGATTATATCCGCCGATGCTAAACCAAATATTGAGCCCTATAGTTTAACTCATTCTACCTACGATAAAGATCAAGAACTTGATGTTACCGAGCAGCAAGTGACAGCATTGACCATGAAATTGGCCGAATTACAAAGCCAAGTATTAAGATTAAATGCCTTAGGTGACCGACTAGCAGAAGAATCCAATATTCCGGCCAATGAATTTAACTTTCAAGCATTACCACCAACTGGCGGCCCGGTAGTACACAGTGGTAATAATGAAAAAATCTCGCTTGCTGAATTACTGGTTAATATTCAAAACGTAGAAACAAACTTGGCATTAGAAGAAAAACAATTAAAAATGCTTGAATCTATTACCTTGGGTCACCATATAGAAAGTAACAGTTATTTATCTGGCAGACCGATAGCTAAAGGCTGGTTATCTTCTTATTTTGGCACCCGTAAAGATCCGTTTACTGGCAGACCAGCACAGCACAAAGGTGTAGACTTTGCTGGAAAAGAAGATTCTGTCATCATAGCAACTGCAGCAGGTCTGGTTTCTTGGGCTGATAAGCGTTATGGCTACGGTAACTTAATTGAGATAGATCATGGTAAAGGTGTAAAAACCCGTTACGGTCACAATAAAGACTTACTCGTTAAAGTAGGTGATGTGGTTAGTAAAGGGCAAATCATTGCACGCATGGGAAGTACGGGACGGTCTACTGGACCACATGTCCACTATGAAATATTGCATAATAATAAACAAATTAACCCAATAAAGTACGTATATAGAAAAGCGAAGTAAACAACAACCGAATAAGTTTTTTGTGATCGGCCTTGGCCGATCACTTTTATTTTAAAGCAGAAGATCTTCTTCTAGTAATTTTTAACCATGGTTTATATAAGATGTTTGTAAAGTTAATGACAAAGATGTTTGGTAGTCGTAATGATCGATTACTAAAACAAATGAACAAAGAAGTAGTAAAAATTAATGCGCTAGAGCCAATATTTGAAGCACTAAGTGATGAAGAATTAAAAGCAAAAACCACTGAGTTTCAAGAACGTTTAAGCAAAGAAGAAACGTTAACAGACATCTTGCCTGAAGCATTTGCTGTTGTACGTGAAGCAAGTAAACGTGTTTTTGGTATGCGTCATTTTGACGTGCAAATGATCGGTGGCATGGTATTAAATGACGGTAAAATTGCCGAAATGCGTACTGGTGAAGGTAAAACCTTAACTGCGACATTACCCGCTTACTTACATGGCTTGTCAGGTAAAGGTGTACATGTCATTACAGTTAATGATTACCTTGCCACTCGTGATGCTGATTGGGCCCGTCCGTTGTTCGTGTTTCTTGGCATGACCGTAGGCTGTAATATCGCCGGCATGTCTCCACAAGATAAACAAGCGGCTTATCAATCTGACGTTACTTATGGTACCAACAATGAATTTGGCTTTGATTATCTACGTGATAATATGGCTTTTTCTCCTGAAGAACGTGCTCAAAAGCCATTGAACTTTGCCATAATTGATGAAGTTGACTCGATTCTTATTGATGAAGCACGTACGCCATTAATTATCTCTGGTGCTGCTGAAGATAGTTCTGAGTTGTATCGTTTAATTAATACGGTTGTACCGACTTTAGAGCTGCAAAACGAAGAAGATAAAGACGAAGAAACTGGTCAAAAAGAAGATTTTGTTGAAGGTGATTTCACCATTGATGAAAAATCAAAGCAAATCTTTTTAACTGAACGTGGTCAAATTCGTATTGAAGAAATCATGCAGGAAAAAGATCTTATCCAAGAAGGGGATACGTTATTTTCAGCGAGCAATATTACCTTATTGCATCATGTGATGGCCGCACTTCGTGCTCATAAACTTTTCCAAAAAGATGTCGACTACATTATAAAAGATGGCGAAATAGTCATTGTAGATGAACATACTGGTCGTACTATGGAAGGACGTCGTTGGTCTGAAGGTTTACATCAAGCGGTAGAAGCAAAAGAAAAAGTCGACATCCAAAATGAAAACCAAACCTTAGCGTCTATCACCTTTCAAAACTATTTCAGAATTTATGAAAGACTTTCAGGTATGACAGGTACGGCTGATACCGAAGCTTTCGAATTTAGCCATATTTATGGGCTTGAAACCGTTATTATTCCGACTAATCAGCCAATGATCCGTAAGGATATGCCAGATCTGATTTATTTAACGGAAGAAGAAAAATTTGAAGCGATTTTAGCAGATATAAAAGATTGTGTAGAACGAGGCCAACCGGTACTTGTTGGTACAATCAGTATTGAAACCTCTGAATTTTTATCAGCATTTTTGAAAAAAGCAAAAATTAAGCATAAAGTGTTAAACGCTAAGTTTCACCAACAAGAAGCTGAGATTGTCGCTGATGCAGGTAAAGTAGGTGCAGTAACCATTGCTACTAATATGGCTGGTCGTGGTACCGATATCGTTTTAGGTGGTAATTTTGATGCAATTACAGCGAAGTTAAAGAATCCAACCGAAGACACGATTGCTAAGGCCAAAGAGGCATGGCAGGTAGAGCATGATCAAGTATTAGCTTTAGGTGGCTTACATATTGTTGCTACTGAACGTCATGAATCACGTCGTATTGATAACCAACTACGTGGTCGCTCTGGTCGTCAAGGTGATTCAGGCTCTACTCGTTTTTATCTTTCAATGGAAGATGGCTTAATGCGTATCTTTGCTTCTGAACGTATTAGTAACATGATGCGTAAATTAGGCATGGAACATGGTGAAGCCATAGAACATCCTTGGGTAACTAAAAGTATTGAAAATGCACAACGCAAAGTTGAAGGTCGTAACTTTGATATGCGTAAACAGTTACTTGAATATGATGATGTGGCTAATGATCAACGTCAGGTTATTTATGAGCAACGTAACGAACTTATGGACGAAGCTGATATTAAAGACGTGATCAGCGCTGTTCGTTCTGATGTTGTTAATGGTTTAATTGACCAACACATACCACCTCAATCGTTAGAAGAGATGTGGGATGTTCAAGGTTTAGAAGAGCGTATTAAAGGCGAACTTGTTTTAGAAATGCCGATTACACAATGGTTGAAAGAAGACAGTAATTTACACGAAGAAACTTTACGTGAAAAAATTCTTGAAACGGTAGACAAAGCTTACGCAAACAAAGAAGAAATGGTTGGTGCTGATGTGCTTCGTCAGTTTGAAAAAGCGGTAATGCTGCAAAGCTTAGATTCTCATTGGAAAGAGCATTTAGCGGCAATGGACCATTTACGTCAAGGTATTCATTTACGTGGCTATGCGCAAAAGAACCCCAAACAGGAATTCAAGCGTGAGTCGTTTGAATTGTTTTCTGAGCTATTAGATAACTTAAAATATGATGTTGTTGGTATTTTAAGTAAAGTGCAAATTCGTGCAGAATCAGATGTAGAAGCTGTCGAAGAGCAGCATCGTAAAGCCGATGAAACACCTAAAGAATTTACTCATGAATCATCAGCTGATGCTACCGCTCCACCGGCAATGCCAAGAGTCGGCAGAAATGAACCTTGTCCTTGTGGTTCAGGTAAGAAATATAAACAGTGTCACGGTAAGTTAACCTAATTGTTTGCTACTAAATAATTTTATAATAATGCCAATCAAATGATTGGCATTATTTTTTTGAGGGAAATTTATGAAACAAGTACATGTTGCCGTTGGAGTTATCGTTGTATCAGGCGAGGTTTTTCTTACAAAGCGTCACGAACACGTTCACTTAGGAGGAAAGTGGGAATTTCCAGGTGGTAAGGTGGAAAAAGATGAAACGGTTGCTCAAGCGCTCAGTAGAGAGCTTAATGAAGAGATCTCGATTGATGTATTGTCCTGTACTCCTTTAATTGAAATAGCCCATGATTATGGCGATAAGCAGGTATTATTGGAGGTTTTTCTTGTCGATAACTTTCAGGGGGAGCCAACAGCACAAGAAGGACAACAACAAGGCTGGTTTAGTTTATCCGAATTATCAACGATTGATTTTCCTGAAGCGAATATCGCCATTGTAGATAAATTGAAGAGCTATTATTTATAGTCGTCTCTCTTTATATTTGAGATGACCTTAAGGTTAATTACTCAGGCTCAACAAAAAACTTATTATGTTGGAGAAACTCATCTTCAAGCGCATCAAGCATTTCTTCACTGAGTACCACTTCTTTTTGCATAGGTTGTGAAATGGTATGATTTTCTTCAGCCCAATCGCCTAAATCTATTAATTGGCAACGTTTACTACAAAAAGGTCTAAACTCACTCTCTGGTTGCCAAACGACTGGTTTATCACAGGTAGGGCAGGGGACTTTTAATGTCATGGGTATTATAACTCTAGAGGATGAAGAAAAAGGATTATAAAAAAAAATCCTTAAACACGCTAGCAAATAATGGCATAGCAAGTTGATATTTCACAATCGTTAACATTGCGCCAACTGAAATTGAAGGGCTTGATCATAATACTTTCGACCAGACTCATTACAAGGCAACATAAAACGAATCGAATAGCGAAATTTATTACCGCTAACCGTAGGGTAATAGCCTGAACCCTTATTCACTTTTATCCTTAATAACATAATGCCTTCGCCATTATCTTGATGGAAACCATTTTCAGTATTTATTGTTTCAAAGTTAGATCGTTGACGGATGAACATTAAAATTAATGTTAATGAATTAGATATTTGCTCTAACATGTTAAGCCATTGTTCAATTTCTTGACTTAAAATTGTTTCAGGCTGGCTTAACCAAAATTTTAACTGTGGTAAATCAAAGCTAGAACTGCCACCTTGCATAGCATAACGTTGTTTTAACGATGATAGAAATTTATCGTCTTTCAGTTGATTCCATTGAGGTGTTGGTGACTTTAACAAACACAATAATGATACCGTTTGTTGAATATTAACTTCTAATATTTTGCTGTCTATTGCCGGAGAACGTGACCATAAAACTAAATTTTGTTCGAGTTTTTCTAGGTCTTTAATTAAGTCACCGCGAATATCGTTTCGCTCTAAAGTATCAATGATGGAAAAAAGAGAAGCAAAAAAGACTTGATGGCTCATGGTTATATTAGATGATAAACAACTAGTAGCTTGAGTAAATAACTGCTCAAGCTTAAGGTAGTTTCGGATACGCTCATTGAGCGGATGTTCATATAATACAGACGACATTAGCGGAAGTATTGGTTGATATTTCAGTTATCTTACCTAGACAACTGACAAATGGCTATTTTTTTTGATTACTCACAGTTATAGAGCTGTGAACTGGCAAGTTGGCGGTAACTTTTGTCTAGTATTAGTACTCGCTGTTTAACTTCAGACAAATCATTACTTTCATTATTGAGAACATCGTCAGCTAACGCTAAGCGTTTTTCTCTTGATATTTGACTGTTAATAATCGCACAAACCTCTGCTTCGTTAGTATTGTCACGTTGACAAGTTCTAGCTATTTGGATTTGTTTGCTAACATCGATCACTAAACTTCTCTGCACCATTTTATGCAATTGATTTTCAAACAATAGCGGGGCGGATAAAATACAATATTTTCCTGAAGCTTGTTCAAGCTGAGTGATTATATTAGTTCTGATCAATGGGTGTAATAAGTCGTTTAACCATGATTTTTCATCGCTATTGGCAAATATCTTACTGCGCAATAAACTCCTATTAAGTTGCCCATCGGCTAATAATATATCTTGCCCAAAGTGTTGGGCTATTTTGTTTAAAGCGGGACTATTGGGCTGAACAACTTCTCTAGCTACAACATCAGCATCAATAATATTGATCCCTAGTTCTAGAAACATGTTCGATACAGTGGTTTTACCGCTACCAATCCCGCCAGTTAGTCCAACAATATATTTAGCCATTATTTATTATTCACTTACTTAGCATTACAGTACATAACCTAAATACCATTGCCAGATACCTTCACCCCATAGCAAACAAATCCAACCGGCAATGGCTAAGTATGGGCCAAAGGGAATAGGTTGTTGACGTTGATGGTTATTGAAAATCATTAACGAGATGCCGATAATAGCACCAACAGCCGAGGCCATTAAAATTAACAAAGGTAATAACTGCCAACCTAACCACGCGCCAAATACCGCTAATAGTTTAAAGTCTCCATGTCCCATACCTTGCTTACCAGTGATCAATTTAAACAGCCACATCACCGTAAATAAACTCATATATCCCGCAACTGCACCAATCACCGCTTGCTCAATTGGCACTATGCTGCCAGATAAGTTTACTAATAGCCCGAGCCATAATAACGGATAGGTTATTTGATCGGGTAATAACATATGATCAAAGTCGATCATGGTTAAACTGATCAGTCCCCAGGTGAGTATCAAAGCGAAGAGTGTTAAATAAGTCACGCCAAAATGAGTAGCAATAACTACACTCAGCACAGCGGTAGCTGCCTCAATTAACGGGTAACGAGCTGAAATTGGTTCTTTACAGGCACTACACTTACCTTTTAAAAACAACCAA
>Ga0209292_1005757_pt1 | contig 12499 bp, 9 predicted proteins | sample GOMGulsemesocosm_2_FD_184634 | JGI IMG/M metagenome (GOLD analysis project Ga0209292, IMG submission 184634) | Methane-oxidizing microbial communities from mesocosms in the Gulf of Mexico - GOM9C Gulf of Mexico (SPAdes) (version 2) | ecosystem: Environmental > Aquatic > Marine > Cold seeps...
CGCCTGAATAAAATCCAAAGGATGATAATAAGAAATATATTGAAGTGCATCTTCAATACTATCGATTAAGTCTTGTTGTTTGATTATTTTATCGGACATCTTGCTCTCAGCTATCGTTAAAAGTGTGTATAATATTCTCCCATTATAATACCTTTCTATTGAAACTGCTGCTAGTAGCCAATAGTAGAATATGAACATTTATACTCATGTCACTAAAATAACCTCATAAATTATCAGAGTAACTATCACCTTGTCTTCTAACGCACTATTTTCAGTAAATCCATTAACCTTATCCGTTAAAACATTAACTTTGGTGAAAGATACTACGCCCTTAGATTTATTCACTCCTTTAGCAAACGAGCCTTGGGCAATGTGGTTAGATTCAGGACAAAGTGAACATGTTGATGCCTGCTTTGATATTTTAGTTTGGCAGCCTGAAGTCACTTTATGTACTTATGGCGACAAAACACATATTCATCATACAAAAACAGATAAAATAGCGACAAGTGAAGACGACCCTTTATCTTTATTAGATAATGTTCAACAACAAATACTGACAAAATTACCTTGCTCAAAACAAAAACTGCCATTTTTAGGTGGTGCTTTAGGGTATTTTTCTTATGATTTAGGTCGACGCTTTGAGAAATTGCCAACACAAGCTGAGCAGGATATTAACTTACCAGAAATGGCGGTGGGTGTATATTCACAAGCAATCATCTTTGATCATAAACGTAAACAATATTTTTTAATTTGCCAAGAAGAGAAGCGCCCGGCGTTAGAGTCTTTTCTTCAAACGTTTACCAAAGCTAAACAAAGCCAAACGAAAGAACAGGGTAATTTCGTATTAACATCAAGCTGGCAAAGTAATATGGACAAAGCCAGTTACATCGAAAAATTCAATCAAGTTCAACAGTTTTTATCTTCGGGTGATTGTTATCAAATCAACTTATCTCAGCGCTTTAGTGCTAATTATCAAGGTAATGAATTTCAAGCCTACCTTGCTCTGCGACGCGAAAATAAAGCGCCATTTTCTGCCTTTATTCGCTTGGAAAGAGCCGCTATATTAAGTGTTTCCCCTGAACGTTTTTTACAACTATCTCAAGGTAGAGTGCAAAGTAAACCCATTAAAGGCACCATGCCTAGAAGCACAGATAAACAGCAAGATAAAAAAAATGCATTACTGCTAGCAAGTTCCAGTAAAGATCGTGCTGAAAACGTAATGATTGTTGATTTACTACGTAATGATATGTCAAAGGTATGTAAGGCCAATTCAGTTGTTGTTCCTAAGTTATTTGATATCGAAAGTTTTCCTGCTGTACATCACCTTGTTAGTACAGTTGAAGGGCAACTTGCTGAGCAATACGATGCTTGCGATTTACTACGAGGGGCATTCCCCGGTGGCTCAATTACGGGGGCACCGAAAATTCGTGCAATGGAAATCATAGAGCAACTTGAACCTCACCGACGTAGTGTTTATTGTGGATCAATAGGTTATATTTCAACTTGTGGCACAATGGATACTAGCATTACAATACGTACACTTATTTGTCAGGAAAGTGAAGAGGAAAATAAACACAGAAAAATATATTGCTCTGCTGGCGGTGGATTAGTTGCAGACTCAATTGCAACGAGTGAATATCAAGAAACCTTCGATAAAGTAAACCGTATTCTACCCGTTTTATCAAGATTTATAACAACAAAGTCAAGTAAACTAAACAGTAAATAAAAGGGAATTCGTCATGAATAAAGAAGAATTTTTATACCGCTTTAATCTTCTCCAACATGGTGACTCTTGTCATAACTATCAGCATCATTCCCCATTGAAATCAGCCGCTGTACTCATTGCTTTAGTGAACAATAGTAATACCGACGAAGTAAATGCTGGCGGCTTACAAGTTCTGTTAACCAAGCGTGCTAGCCATTTAAAACATCACCCTTCTCAAATAAGCTTTCCTGGTGGTAAAGTAGAACCAACAGATAAAAATTTAATTCATACTGCCCTAAGAGAAGCACAAGAAGAAATAGGTCTATCCCCCAACGCAGTTTCAATAGTAGGTCAGTTACCCATTTATGAAATTGTTAGTGGTTATCAAGTAACTCCTATTGTTGCTGTTATTGAATCACCGCAATATTATCAAAAAGATGCGAATGAAGTGGATGAAATATTTCAGGTACCTTTACAGCATTTTTTACAACCCCAAAATCACCGTACTATGATTTCCTATCGTAATGGCAAGCATCACAATGTGCATTTCTTCCCCTATAAGCACTATAATATATGGGGTGCAACAGCTGCTATGCTAAAAGATCTGGTAGACCACATTAAGTAGAAAAATCGAGACACTTATTATCTGCCTCTATATCAAAGTTAATATTTGTTGCCATAAGTAGTTCCTTTCAGTTAGTATAAACGACATTAACAACGGGATTCACCCGAAAAACCAAAATTTTATTCGGAAATATTTATGATTAGTGTATTTGATATGTTTTCAATCGGTATAGGTCCTTCTAGCTCTCATACTGTCGGCCCGATGAAAGCAGCAAAAATTTTTGTTGATGAACTTAACAAACGAGCATTATTAACGAAGATTGATCGAGTAAAGTGTGAGTTATTTGGTTCACTTGGCCAGACAGGTATTGGCCATGGCACAGGTAAAGCGGTAATTCTTGGTTTATCAGGTGAAATGCCTGAGAGTATTCCGGTTGAATCAATTGACACTATTTTAGCACAAGTAATTAGTAGTCAAAAAGTACAACTGGATGGTCACCATAGTGCGAATTTTCCAAAAGGTGATGCCATTATTTATCATCGTAAGAAAACCTTACCCGCTCATTCTAATGCCATGACATTATATGCTTATTGCGCTGATAAGATTATTTTAGAGCAAACTTATTACTCCATTGGTGGCGGCTTTATTGTCCAAGATTGTGACTTTGAAAAAGAAAAGGACAAAGCACTTTCACTGCACAATAATATAAACAGGCCCCATGTATTTAATAGTGCAGCTCAATTGCTTGAACACGCACAAATTAAAGGATTAAGTATTAGTACTATCATGATGGATAATGAGAAGTGCTTAAATGACGAAACCACAATACGCGCTAAGTTAATTGAAATTTGGCAGGCAATGCGTAGTAGTGTAGATAGAGGAATTACCACAGAAGGCATTTTACCCGGCGGCTTAAAAGTAACCCGTCGTGCACCCGCCTTGTATAGATCATTAATGGTAGAGAAATCTAATGATCCTCTTACCGCAATGGATTGGGTTAACCTATTTGCTTTAGCAGTGAATGAAGAAAATGCTGCTGGGAGTCGAGTAGTAACGGCACCAACCAATGGCGCTGCCGGTATTATTCCAGCCGTGTTATGTTATTACGATAAATTTGTTAAATCAGTTTCTGATGACGACTGTATTCGCTATTTACTCACAGCAGCGGCTATTGGTATTTTATACAAAACTAACGCCTCTATTTCTGGCGCAGAAGTCGGTTGTCAGGGGGAAGTTGGCGTAGCTTGCTCAATGGCTGCAGGTGCATTAACTGAAATTATGGGTGGTACACCAATTCAAGTAGAAAATGCTGCGGAAATAGGTATGGAGCATAATTTAGGATTAACTTGTGATCCTGTAGGCGGTTTAGTGCAAGTCCCGTGTATTGAGCGTAACGCCATGGGGTCAGTAAAAGCGATTAATGCTTCTCGTTTAGCACTTCGTGGGACTGGTACATCGAAGGTATCTTTAGATAAAGTCATCAAAACGATGTGGGAAACAGGTAATGATATGAAAACTAAATATAAAGAGACTTCACGTGGGGGTTTAGCTGTAAATATTATTGAATGTTAGCTTTATAGTTGCGAGTTATAGTTACGAAGAGCACCTGTTATTATTAGTGTGTCTTCGTAACTCGAAACTTTTCTTGTTCACAGCTTTTCTTATTAGTCTCTTTTCTTGCTGGTAATTTTTACTTTGTCGGTAAATCGACATCGGCAAATAATTCATCTACCTCCACGTTATTTTTTAATAACATGGCTTGAGTGACGACATTTTTAGTTAAATGCGGAGCAAAGCGTTCTATAAAATCAAACATATAACCTCGTAAGAAGCTACCACGTCTAAAGCCAATCTTAGTAGTACTTGCTTTAAATAAATGACTCGCATCAATAGTGACTAAATCACTATCAATTTTAGGATCGATTGCCATTGATGCAATTACACCAATACCAACACCTAAACGGACATAAGTTTTGATTACGTCAGCATCAGTTGCGGTAAAAGCAATTTTCGGCTGAACGTTTGCCTTTTCAAAAGCGGAATCTAATTCTGAACGGCCAGTAAAACCAAACACATAAGTCACTAACGAATATTTAGCAATATCTTGAATAGTTATCCCTTGCTTTCTTGCTAGCGGATGGTCTTTACGAACAATGATACTACGATTCCAGTGGTAGCAAGGCAGCATAACGAGATCATTGTATAAATGGAGTGATTCTGTCGCAATTGCAAAGTCGGCATCGCCTTTCGCAGCAGCATCACTAATTTGTGCAGGCGTACCTTGCGACATGTGTAGTGATACTTTTGAATATTTTTTAATAAACCCTTGTATTACATCAGGTAAAGCATAACGTGCTTGTGTATGCGTTGTTGCAATACGCAACTTGCCTTCATCTGGTTGAGTATGTTCACGCGCAACAGCTTTAATACCTTCTACTTTAGATAGAATTTGTTGAGCAATAGTAATAACCTCTTGTCCGGCAGGCGTTACATGCGTTAAATGCTTACCACTACGACCAAATATTTGGATACCAAGTTCATCTTCAAGCATGCGAACTTGCTTAGAAATACCCGGCTGGGAAGTAAAAAGAGCCTCCGCTGTAGCAGAAACATTTAAGTTATTATTTAGTACTTCAACTATGTAGCGCAATTGTTGCAATTTCATATAGGAGCTTCAGGAACTTTCTTAGACCAAAATAATATACTTAATTGACCATTTATTCCATCTCAAATTGATTTTTTGTACAATTAATTCAACATTTTTTCTAAATTAGCTAAAGAATATTTTAAACTCATTTATAATATAATAATAAATGGCAGTATTATCGAAATTTTTTATCGTTTTCATCATATTAATTGTAAGTTATCCTTTGCTAACTATAACAATTTTTGTAGACTGCTTAGAATTGTTCACATTATTAAAAATATAAGAGCTTTAACATGGTCGCTATTATCGTAGGTTTAATCGTTGCTTTAATTATTTTTGTTGTTGTTATCGGTGCTGTACAACAACATAAAGAAAAACAGGAAGCTGAAAAAAGAACAAAAGTGGCTAAGCAAAAAGCTATTATAGATGAAAGCGAAGAGCTGATTCTCAACTTAGGTAATTTACCTTCAAGTCCAAATTTAGTTAAAATATTGAATAAAAGAGCGCTAAATGCTGCTAAAGCAATGGAAGCGTTAATGCCTGAGGTAAAAGGAATAAAAAGTAGAATACAAGAATTAAACGCTCGCTTAGAAGCCGCTGAAGACTTAGCTGCAAATCAAAGCAGTGATGACGCATTTATGATGCCTGATAACGAGCAACAGATATTAACAATCTTGCAATGTATCAAGAAAATTCGGGTTACGTTAAAATCTGAACAAAGCAAAGGAACCCTTGACGCCCAAACCTTCACGCAAGAAGACCATAGGTTAGATGCAATGCAACTGAAGATAAATATAGAAAGTTTAATTAAACGAGGTAATCAGGCTCAAAGTAAAGAAATGTTAGGCTCAGCTCGCCAATACTTTGAAAAAGCATTACAAACGCTAGCTACGCACCCAATTAAAACTGAATATGTAGCCACAAAACAGTCAGAAATCACAGACCAACTAGCAAACATCACCGATTCACTCAAAAGTACCAATGCACAAGATGCAGCGAAAAAAGCTAAAAGTGAAGAAAATGAATTGGATGTGTTATTTCAACCGAAGAAGAAATGGTAATATCAGCGTTATTGAACAAGATATAATCAAGCTAGCTTTTGCTGGCTTTTCTTTTTTCTAGCGTAAATGAAGATTACAACGTGGACAAAATAAACACAATTATCTTACCTTCTTTCTTACGCAGAACAATGAAAGCTTATGTATTAAAAGCATATATTAGGCAACAAGGCTGTGAACTCAATCGTATTGGTCGCTCTAGAAACTGGCAACTCAAGGCTAACTTTGAACAATTACAAACTATTATCGTTTTTGTTGATTTATCAAATGAACCAAGTTGGCTTTGGGTAGCAAAATTATTGAGGAGTGAGTATAAACACTTGACTAATGATGAGTTAATCAAAATAGCATCAACACTAGAAGAGTTAACGATTAGTGCATTAATTGCCCGAACCGATTGTACCATTGTTCAAGCAAGATTGATTATTGATGAACTAGAGGGTTTAGATTAATCTAACTTTAATCAGCTTCCTCAAACCACCAAATAATTATTTTTTTAATAAATACAGCTCACTATATTATTTTAGAAAAATAGCATGATTTTTGCTATAATCTCGCGCCTACTTTTTGAGTAGTTGTTTACAAGTTATTATATTAATGGCTTTAGTAAATGTGTCCCTTCTAATAGTGAGTAAAATAGTGACTAAACCTCTGATCAAAACACCACAACACACCTTATTTGACTACCCTAAATATTGGGCAGAGTGTTATGGCACAGCACCATTTTTTCCTATGTCGCGTGCAGAAATGGACACCTTAGGTTGGGACAGTTGCGATATTATTATTGTTACCGGTGATGCTTATGTAGATCATCCAAGTTTTGGAATGGCAATTATTGGCCGTATGTTAGAGGCTCAAGGCTTTCGTGTTGGTATTATTTCACAGCCTGCATGGCACTCAAAAGATGCCTTTATGGAGCTAGGAAAGCCTAACCTCTTTTTCGGTGTTACAGCCGGAAATATGGACTCGATGATCAACCGCTATACAGCTGAACGTCGTATGCGCCATGACGATGCCTATACTCCCAATGATGAAGGCGGAAAACGCCCAGACAGAGCAGTAACTGCCTATACCCAACGTTGTAAAGAAGCCTTTAAAGGCGTTCCTGTTATTATTGGTGGTATTGAAGCCAGTTTGCGACGTATTGCCCATTACGATTATTGGTCAGATAAGGTTCGTCGTTCAGTGTTATTTGATTCAAAAGCAGATCTCTTAATTTTTGGTAACGCCGAGCGTCCTTTAGTAGAAATTGCCCATAGAATTGCCCGCGGCGAAAATGTTAAAACCATTACCAATGTACGTGGTAGTGCCTTTTTAACCAATCAGGCTCTGCCGGGTTGGCATGGTATAGACTCTAGAGATATCGACCGACCAGGTAAAATAGACCCGATCTTTAGCCCTTATGAAGAGATAACACCTGAAACTTGTAGTGATAACGAAACTAAAGCAGAAACGTCGGCAGTAGAAAAAGATATCACTAAAACTGCTCAACCTATCATGATGGCAGATTACAAGAACAAGACATGGGACAAAAAATCTAAACCTTGGGAAACAACTTATATTAATCTACCGACCTTTGATCAGGTAAAAGATAACAAAGTACTTTATGCACACGCATCACGTATTTTCCATCAAGAAGTGAATCCAACATCGGCTAAGCCACTTGTACAAAGTCATGGTACTCGCCTAATTTGGTTAAACCCACCAGCTAAACCATTATCAACAGATGAGATGGATGGCGTGTTTGGCTTGCCATATCAACGTGTACCTCATCCGAGTTATGGCAAAGCAAAAATACCTGCTTATGACATGATTAAAACCTCTATTAACATTATGCGTGGTTGTTTTGGTGGTTGTACTTTTTGTTCTATCACTGAACATGAAGGACGTATAATTCAATCGCGGTCTCATGAATCTATCATTAACGAAATTGAAGATATCAAAGTCAAAGTGCCTGGCTTTACCGGTGTTATTTCAGATCTAGGCGGTCCTACCGCCAATATGTATCAACTTAATTGTAAAAGTGAAAAAGCTGAAGCCACTTGTCGGAAACCTTCTTGTGTTTGGCCAACCATTTGTGGTCACTTAGATACAGATCACACCCCAACGATAGAGTTGTACCGTAAAGCACGTAAAGTTAAGGGCATTAAAAAGGTATTAATTGCTTCGGGTGTACGTTATGACTTAGCTATTGAGCACCCTGAATATGTTCAAGAATTAGCGACCCATCATGTTGGTGGTTATTTAAAAATAGCCCCTGAACATACCGAAGAAGGCCCATTAAATAATATGATGAAGCCTGGCATGGGCAGTTATGATAAATTCAAAGAAATGTTTGATCATTACTCAAAGCTAGCAGGAAAAAAGCAATATTTAATTCCTTATTTTATTTCAGCTCATCCTGGCACAACAGATAAAGACATGGTTAATTTAGCGCTATGGCTAAAGGACAACAGCTTTAAATTAGATCAGGTACAAAATTTTTACCCTTCACCATTAGCGAATGCTACAACACTTTATCATACAGAGCTAAACTCCTTACGTAATGTTACCAGTAAAAATTTAGCTAAAAAAGATGGTTCTATAGCCGTACCTAAAGGTACTATTCAACGACGCTTGCATAAGGCTATATTACGTTATCATGACCCACTTAACTGGAGCATTATTCGTGAAGCGTTAACTAAAATGGGCTTAACTAAACTAATTGGCTCAGCGCCAAACTGTTTAGTACCGCGAGAAACACGAAGTGAACAAAGAGGTCAAGCTAATAAAAGTAAACAGGGTAAGAATAACTCGCAAGGTTTTAAAACAAGTCCTGGTCAAAAACAACGTAACCCTAAGCAAAAAGCCCAAAAAGGTTTAACCCGCTTTAGTAGTGAGCAGTTTAAAAGAAAAAAGAAGTAATACCATTCCGTATAAAGAAGTGACCACATAGAACGGCATGGGCGACATTAGAACAAATAAAATATGTGTAGATATAGTTATTCTACATCAAGCAAATTTTGTGCAGTTATCATGATGCCAATGCGTTCCCAAAGAGCGAGTTTTAAAGGCTTATATGCTAAGTTATTTGTTTTTGACAAGGGCGCTACATGGATTTAGAGAATGCAGGAGCATATTCTCCTGAATAACCATTCTCTGCAATCAATGCCTTACCTCTAAGCCTTTAAATTATCGCTAAGCGATCACTTTATTATACGGATTGGTATAACAATGACTAAATTTATTTAGAGGAACTGTCTCTAGATATGTTTAGGTTACGAGTCAAAAGTTAGAGATAAAAAAAGGTTGCCAATGGCAACCTTTTTACTATTACATTTACTAAACTAAATAGTCTCTATTTAGGTAGTTTAAATGTCCAAATACTACCACCTTGGTTCAAGTGTTTAATACGCTTAGCTACATCGCCACCCCATAAAGGTACCGCGCCACCCCAACCAGATAATACTGAAACGTACTGCTCACCATCCATTTCCCAAGTCACTGGAGAACCAACGATACCAGAGCCAGTATTAAATTTATATTCAACATCGCCTGATTTAGCATTTAAGCCTAACAAGTAGCCTTCAGGGTTACCGATAAATACTAAGTTACCAGCAGTCGCTAAAGCACCACCCCATAAAGGAGAGTAGTTTTTGTAACGCCAAACTTCTTTACCCGTTTTAGGATCCATCGCTCTTAACACACCGATGTATTCATCGTGGTTAGCTTTGATAGTAAAACCAGCACCTAAGTAAGCTGAACCTTTTTTATAAGCGGTTGGTTCATTCCAAATATCCATTGACCACTCGTTTGATGGTACATAGAACAACTCAGTGTCTTTACTGTAAGCAAGTGGCATCCAGTTTTTACCACCAAGGAAAGATGGAGTTGCTGTAACCATTTTACCTTTTTTACCATCTTTAGAATCAGCAGGGTTACCTGGTCTGTTGCTATCGATGTAAATAGGACGGCCTTTCTTATCTAAGCCAGAAGCCCAAGAAATTTTATCTACAAAAGGGAAGCCGCGAATGAAATCACCATTTTCACGGTTAAGTACATACATGAAACCGTTACGGTCAGCAGTAGCGGCCGCTTTTACAGTTTTGCCATTTTGCTTATAGTCAAAAGAAACTAATTCATTTACACCATCGAAATCCCAACCATCATGTGGTGTGGTTTGGAAATGCCAAGCAATTTTACCTGTATCAGGGTCAATCGCTAAACGTGAAGATGAGAAGTAGTTATCACCCGGGCGTAAATGTGAGTTCCAAGGTGCAGGGTTACCCGTACCAAAAAACAGTAAATCTACGTCAGCATCGTAAGTACCGCCATTCCATGGAGCAGCACCACCTGATTTCCATAAATCACCAGGCCAGGTTTGTCCGGCTTTACCGCCAGAGATACCATTTTCCATTTTTTTGCCGTTTTTCCAGATATAACCCATATGGCCTTCAACTGTAGGACGTTCCCATACAATTTTACCGTTTTTAGCGTCATATGCTCTAACTTTACCGACAATACCGAATTCACCACCAGCAACACCAGTAATTACCTTACCTTTAACGATAATTGGTGCAGCGGTAATTGAATAACCAGCTTTATAATCTTCTACTTTCTTTTTCCAAACAACTTTACCAGTATCTTTATGTAGCGCAACTAGCTTAGCGTCTAAGGTACCAAAAATAACTAAATCACCGTATAAAGCAGCACCACGGTTGATTACATCACAACATGGCATTATGCCATCTGGTAATCTTGCATCATATTGCCAAAGCTCATCACCTGTTCTTGCATCAACAGCATAAACGCGTGAATAAGAGCCGGTAATATACATAACTCCATCTTTGATCAATGGTTGTGATTCTTGCCCGCGCTGTTTCTCACCACCCAGTGAAAACGACCAAACAGGACGCATTTCTTTAACCGTTTCTGTATTGATTTTTTTCAATGGACTGTAACGTTGTCCTTTAAGCCCTAGGCCGTAAGAAACAACGTCATCCGTTGTCATTTGGTCATTTAGAATATCTTTGTCTGTTACATTAGCATTTGCCATACCTGTCAGCGCTAATGAAACCATCATTGATAATGACAATGCTTTAGTTTTAGTCGTTTTAATCATTGTTTTTCCCTCATGGAATTGAATCTACAATTTGTTTCTGATGCTATTTTTACTTTTATATAACCTATTAAATTCATTTGAATTGTGGAGGCTGAATTAATCATAAAATGTTGTTCTTTTATTAACTACTGAACAGCAGTATGAATTTGACTCATCATTTAGGATGACTACTTATTCAGCGGATTTATACAAAGTTGGTATTTTGTAAATAACATTATATTTAGCGAAAATTTTCTCTATTTCGCCTGTCTTAATCATGCTTTCAACGATATCAGCTACCGCATAACCTAGTTGTCGATAATCAGCTTTAACTGCCATACCTATATCCCACTGTTGTCGTCCAATCATAGGAAACGCATTTTTAGCCAGCGGATAGATTGTTTCAGAAAGCTCACCTTGATAGTGACTAATTTGACTGGTAAGTCCCATTACTGCATCAACCTTAGTTTCGGTCATAGCGCTAATGGCTTCGGTAATTGATGGGTATTGTTTAGCGCGATCTCTCATGCGGCCTTGAAAGGCAGAAGTGAGATAAAACTGAGGAATAGAGTCCACTTCAACACCAATGTCATGATATTGAAAAACAGCAATAGTTTCTACTGATTCAATTTTTTTACTATTGAAGATAATTTTCCATGATTCAGTATGAACAGGTGCAAAAATATGAACATGCTGATGAACTAGCTCGCCAATGTCGTCACGTAATAACGAGTATTCTTTATCGTAGGGTACTCTTAACATCAAATCAGCAACGGTTCTGTTCAGGAAGTGTCCTTTCCAGAGATTGTTGCGCAGATCATCATCAACAGTTTCATCAGCTGTCATCCAACGTAACCTCAGTTTAACACCGAGTTTTTTGGCAATAGCCTGTGCTAAATCGACATCTATACCCTTCTCGTTACCATTCTCTCTATAAGAAAAAGGCTGAAAGTCATTATAAACAGCGATAGTAATTTCATCGCTTTCTATAATATCATCGTAAGAACGCGAAAAAGCTGTTGCACAAAGAAACCAGCAACAGCTAAAGGCAAGAAAAAGTAAACGGGAGTTACTTTTCCTCATTGCTGACTGACTCTAACCAAGTACGAACAGCCCAAAGTGCTTCTTGAGATAAATGTTCTGTCATTTTTGGCATATAAACAGCGCCGTTACGTACTGCGCCATTTTGCACACGGTAGCCGTACCATTCATCACCATCATAATCTGCTGGAAGCATGCGTAAATCAGGGGCTATACCACCAGAAATACCACCTAAGCCATGACAACGAGCACAATTTTGATTGTATGCTGATGCACCAATACTAAGTACTGATTTACGAACATCACCTGCTGATTCACGGTAAGGGTTTTCTTCTAACCACTCTTCCCCTAATTGCGGTAACTCAGATGTATCTATAGATTGTGGTGTTACCGCGCCATGCCC
>Ga0209292_1005759_pt1 | contig 12494 bp, 8 predicted proteins | sample GOMGulsemesocosm_2_FD_184634 | JGI IMG/M metagenome (GOLD analysis project Ga0209292, IMG submission 184634) | Methane-oxidizing microbial communities from mesocosms in the Gulf of Mexico - GOM9C Gulf of Mexico (SPAdes) (version 2) | ecosystem: Environmental > Aquatic > Marine > Cold seeps...
AGAGCCGTTTTTCACCACAAAACGCAATATGGGTCATGTCGGCCTGGGGTTGAATACAATACACAATATTGTCGTTAAGCTGCTACAGGGCAACCTAGAGATATGTGATGTGGAAATCGGGACAAAATTAGTGATCACTTTTCCTATTGATGCACAGCCTGATTAATCAATCACTGCTGGCGTTTATCAGCCTAACTATAGTTTTGAAGGTATTTGTCCCATGTGCTATTTGCGATAGCTTCAAGCTTACCTGCTATTGAGCCTGCTTTAATGCTGGCTGATTTAGGCAAAAGAATACCCCTTAAATGTATACAAATAAAATAAAAGGGGAGGTGTAAGCCATATTTGAGGGCTATATTTGTCGTTAATCTCGGTAACAATGTACTAAATCAAAGGCTACTTTCTGTTTCATTAAGCTGTTAATTTTTTGGGGTAACGTTAAATTAAATGTTAGCCCCTTATTCAATTCACCTTCTACGATTGATGCCGTCCAAGGTGGTCTTGTTGTAGTCACTGGGCGGAATAAAATGGGTTTACTGTTGTTAAATGTATAATCATAAACACCAAATCCAGCCCAGCTTGTGATCAGTAAATTCCGCCTAATGGGATCAAACGCCGTGGGTAAAAATTGGCTTATATTATCAAATCCTCCGTGCTGTGTTAGTAGCTGGTGGTTTACCCCATAGGCACTATTCTGTTGGCATACCTGTTTTATGGTCTGGTGCATGTTGGTTGCAACAGTGGCTTTACTCTGTTCAATATTCACACTTATATCAGCAGTATCGATATAGTTGCCTAATTCATAAGGGGCTAAGCCAATGCGTTTACGTAGATTAACAGCAAGGGCTACTTTACGTTCAGATTTTATTGGATCAATTTCCAATAAAACATGAGCCATGTGAGCGCATATTGCATCATTAAGAGATAGCTTTTTTCCTGATTGTTTACTGAGTTCGTTTTGCATGTTAGCTAACTCTTCAGGATTAAAGTGAAAATCGACACTCTCTTTTTTAGGCACAACAGTTTTAAAGTAAAATAGGTATTTCAACTTTTCTAAGAAACTAAGCCTGCGTAATGTAGGCAATTTTTGCGTGTTACTGAGCTGTTTCTTAAGTAATTCATCACGGTCTAAAGTAATAATCGGCTGCACTAATTTGTCCGATTTTTCGTGATTAAACATGGCACTTAAAGCGTGTTTCATTTTCATAAATGTGTGCATATCACCTAAAATATGATGCCAACTGTAAGCGATTGCCATGCCTCCACAGGAAAACTGAGTCAGTTTTACTGAAAACAAGGGTAAAGCATCAGACACCGCTCGCTTTGGATCGACGATATTAATAAGAGTAGGGTTATTGTGGTCAAGTGTTTCCTTCTTGTAGTCAGATAATGAGTTCACATCAGTAACAAACTCAAAGTTCATTCCTTGATCTGCACAGTTTAAATAGGGCGTTTTGCGATTGAAATTAATGCGTGCTGAATAGAGGGGATAAAGCGTGAGGACCTGTTGTAGTGCAACTTTAAATTTTTGGCTGTTGATCTCTTTGTCGTATAAAAAAAGTACAGATACACTGCTGTTTCTTAAAATTAAGTCTGTGATACAAAGATTTATGACTTTTTTACTTACCTTGCTCGGTGCTCTATTAGCAAATATCAGCTCCATTTATTACTCCCAAATTTTTAAAGCAGTATGTTGTAGTAACAGGCGCTGTTATGCAACTTTAAGGCTACTTTGTGAGAGGTAATCCCGAATATCACTAAGAGAAGGTGTTTAAGTTTTTTATTTTATTTTGTGTTTTTACTGTAAAAAATCCTCTTGGGCATATAATGTCAAGGTGTTCCGATATTTGGTTAGCATTCTACACAGACCCATACTAAGGAAATAGAATGAGTTTTATAACAACACCACTGATAATTTTTCTACTTATTGTTGCTCCCATTTGGCTGGTGCTACATTACCGAGCAAAAAAACAAACTAATCAGGGACTCAGTAGCGATGATCAAGACAAGATGAAATTGTTAATCCAGCGTACTGAAACTCTGCAAAAACGGTTAGTCTCACTAGAGCAAATTTTAGATAAAGAAGCGCCAAACTGGAGGCAGAATGATTAATAAAAAACTCTATCGTGATCCCATCAACGCTAAATTAGGCGGTATTTGTGCTGGCATTGCGCGCTATTTTGAATGTGAGACATGGTTAGTCAGGTTAATCACTTTTACATTATTTTTATTAAGTTTAGGCACATGGGTGATCATCGCTTACATCGCCTTATATTTTATCTTAGATGAAGCCCCACAGAAGTTTTCACAGCATCAAGGTTTTGCATCTGATTATCAAATGAAAAACAAAGCATGGAAAACAGGTCAAACTGCGCAACAGATCTTAAGCAAAGTAGATGAAGCGCTAAACCAGTCAGAAAATAAAATTGAGAAAATCGAGTCCTACGTCACCTCATTTCGTTTTACCATGCACCAGAAGTTTAAATAACTTGATCGTATTTTTAGTTAAACGTGAAAGTTACATCTCACAGCTTATTGAAAAGAAATACAGGAAATAACCTTCTGAAGCGGCCATTTTACCGTAGGCTAAAAAGTTAACGGCTATCAGGTGATTGAGCCTTAGAAAGCAATAAAAAATCAATCGTCAGCAGGCTGTATTCTTGGATCCTGCGATTGATAATAAGATAAAATACCTTAGGATCGGCCTCAAAATTACTTACGCTTTTGTTATTCAAAATAACCAGTCATTCAAGGATCGGTTTCAAAGTTACTTGCGCTTTTATTTTCAAAATAACCAGTCCCTTCAGGTTTTTTAAAAACAACTTAGCGCAAATTATTTTGTAACGACTCCTAAGGTTTTTTGAATAACAATTTAGCGCAAGTTATTTTGCAACGGTTCCTTAATGAGTGTGCGTAGCTTTTCTTTACATCTGCATATTTATGCCATTATAATCGCATAATTATTCAGAGTTCATCAGAGAACTCAACGTCATTAAAGAGATTTTGTTATGCCTGTTAATTTACCTGTTATTGATCCTGCTAGTCTTTATCCTGTTGCTGGAGTGCGCTTAGGCTGGGCAAAAGGTGAAATAAAATACGTCGACAGAAAAGATACCCTCATTGTAGAAATTGCAGAAAATAGTGCCGTATCAGGTGTTTTTACATTAAACCGCTATTGCGCAGCACCCGTCACTCTATGTAGAAGCCACTTAAAATCAGCAAAGGGCATTCGTGCGTTAGTGGTTAATACCGGTAATGCTAATGCAGGGACAGGTGAACAAGGTATGAATGACGCGATAAAAACCTGTGATACCGTCGCGGCACTGATGGAGATAACGCCTGAGCAAGTTTTACCTTTTTCAACAGGCGTTATTTTAGAAAAACTACCCATGGATAAGTTATTACCTGCCTTGCCACTGGCAAAAAACAATTTGATTGCTGATAACTGGGCCGATGCGGCTGAAGCGATTATGACCACGGATGTTGCGCCTAAAGCCACTTCAACGAAAATAATGGTGAACGGAGAAGAAATTACCATCACTGGTATGAGCAAAGGGGCGGGCATGATACATCCCAATATGGCCACCATGTTAAGTTATATGGCGACCGATGCCAATATTCACCAAAGTTTACTCGATGAAATAACCCAAGAGATTGCAGATAAATCATTTAACTGTATTTCAGTGGATGGTGATACGTCGACCAACGATTCGTTTATTATTATTGCCACAGGTAAAGGACAACAGCAGCAAATAAGCGCGCGTGAAGACAGTGGTTTTGCTGTTATTTATAATACCTTACTTGAAACCGCACAATTTTTGGCTAAAGCAATCGTACGTGATGGTGAAGGGGCGACTAAGTTTATTAGTGTTAATGTACAAGGTGCCAAATCACTCGAAGAGGCGAAGGCGCTTGGTTATGCGATTGCAAAAAGCCCGCTGGTTAAAACCGCATTTTTTGCTTCAGATCCTAATTTAGGGCGGTTATTAGCTGCTATTGGTTATGCCAACCGAGAGTGTAGTAGCTTAGATGATTTAGATACTGAAACGATTAGTTTGTATTTAGGTGACGTCAAGGTTGCTGAAAACGGTGGTTTTGCGGCAGGTTACACGGAAGAAAAAGGTCAAGCGGTCATGAATCAAGCTGAAATAACGGTGACGTTACAGCTTGATCGTGGCGACGCGAGCACGACAATTTGGACGTGTGATTTTAGTTACGACTACGTGAAAATTAATGCGGAATACCGTACTTAGGGATCGTTACACAATAACTTGCGCTAAATTGTTTTCAAAAATCCTGAAGGGATCCTTACAAACTAACTTGTTCTAAACTATTTTTAAAAAACCTTAGGAATCGTTACAAACTAACTTGTTCTAAATTACTTTTAAAAAACCTTAAATGACTGGTTGTTTTAAAAGTAAAAGCACAAGTAACTTTGAAGCCGATCCTTAAATGACAGGTTATTTTGAAAATAAAAGCACAAGTAACTTTGAAGCCGACCCTTAAATAACTGGTTATTTTGAAAACAAAAGCGCAAGTAATTTTGAAGCCAATCCTTAACGGATTGATTTATCGTGGATGAACTTCGTCGTTTGAATTTCATCCACGCCGAGCATAACCTGTTGTCTTTAACCTCTTTAACCTCTTTAACCTCTTTAACCTCTTTTAATGATTAATCTTCCTCAAGGTATTTCTGATCTAATTTGAATACTTATAAACTTGATCTCTCCGTTATCATTCAATTTTTCAATCTGTTACCATCATAAAAATCACTTAAATATATAATTACTACACAAGAAAGCCTATATGTCTGCGAGCTATTACAATAAAAATGCACACCAACTCGCAGAGATGTACCTGTCTAAAACCTTTGAGCAGGTACATCAAGCTTGGCTTGAATATTTGCCTCCTGTATTAAACAAAACTGATGCGCGCATTTTAGATTTAGGGGCGGGTGCAGGACGAGACTGTAAGTACCTTGCTTTGCAAGGTGCAGCTAACAATGTTCAAATCACCGCCGTTGAACCCGCACAAATGCTTGCCGATCTTGGTAAAGAACATACTCAAGGTTTGAACGTTAATTGGTTGCAAGACTCACTTCCTGATTTAGCAACGGTTACCCAACAAGAGATCAGTTTTGATCTTATTCTGCTCAGCGCAGTATGGATGCATATTCCTGACTCACAGCGCGAACGTTCACTACGAAAACTCGCAAACCTACTCAAACCCGGTGGAAAACTGGTTATCTCACTGCGTCATGGGCCTAGTGGTGATGAAAGAAAGATGTTTGATGTGTGTAGTGATCAGTTAATCCAAATGGGGAAAATCTTTGGTCTGTCTGCTGTGCTTGAAACAGGCCTTAATGACGATGTAATAGGTCGCGACGAAATCACTTGGCAAACCGTGGTATTGAAATTACCAGACGATGGCAGTGGCGCATTCCCCTTTATTCGCCATGTTGCGCTTAATGATGGTAAATCAGCAACCCACAAACTGGCGCTAATGCGTGTTTTGTTACGCATTGCAGATGGTCACCCCGGTGCTGTTATTCGCCGTGAAGATAACCGAGTGATATTACCTATGGGGCTGGTGGCCTTGTATTGGTCGCATCAATATAAAGACCTTATCGATAAGCATCATCTGTTTCAAACACCCAATAAAAATTCAAATATGGGTTTTATGAAAGCAGACGGTTGGCACAAACTCACCGACTTACAATCGTCAGATTATCGGGTTGGCAACCTGTTTATTGGAGATCAATCTAAAGCGCTTTGTAAGCTACTTTCAGCTTGTGCTAGCAATATTAAAAGCATGCCATGTAAATACATCACCTACCCTAACAGTGACAAAGGCGTATTTGAAGTCGCGAGCAAAACAGTACGGGCCAAAGAGAGCCTGTTTTTAGACTTGCCAACCCTCAAAGCATGGGGCGAGTTCTCATTACCCGAACACCTATGGACTGCCTTTAATCGTTATGCTTGTTGGATAGAGCCTGTATTGATATCAGAGTGGGTAAAAACCATGGCGGGTTATCAAGGTAACAAACAACATCAATCACCTGAAAAACAGCATCAACTGTTTAATGCGCTTAATTGGCTTGAAGCCAAACGCAGCACCACAGAAGTGCGTAAGCGATTTGATAACCTGCAAAAAGAGCAGGGCAATCAACATAACTGCGTATGGACAGATAAAAGCTTAAAGCGTAAATATGCAATCGACCATTGTATGCCTTTTGCTCGTTGGCCAAATAACGATCTATGGAATCTATTGCCCTCGGACGCAAAAGCCAATATTCAAAAAAGCGATCATCTACCTACAGCGCAAAAAATGAAAGCTGCTAAACAACGCATTACCGATTGGTGGTCTGATGCTTGGTTGAGTGAAGACGGTGAATTCGAGCAAAAAACCGGTGACTTGAACAAGATAAATAGTAGTCAACGATTCTTTGCAGAAGCGAATATCGCTTTGCCCGGTTTAGAAGCCAATAACAACTCGGTTGATGATCTGTTTGAGGCGTTGTTATTACAAAGAGGACGTTTAAAAGAGATGCAACAGTTGAGGGAGTGGTGATTTTGTTGTGTAAATATATGCTGAAGGTATTTTCTGTTGTATCAAAAGATTAGGTTTATAATTTTTTAAATACAATATGCGATGTATCACTTTTTAAATTAGCGGATTTTTAAAAAAATGAAATTAAAAATTGGACAAACATTAAGATATAAAAAACCAGCATGTTTTAAAAATAGGGACGAAGATGACCTCCTTAATTTTCATTTTTTAGTTCAGATGGATGGAATTAAAAATTTACAGTTAGAAAAAGGAATAAACCAGTCTGCACACATTAAGTCCTCTGAGCATGGTGATGTAAGGCCTGCAATTTTAATTTCAAGTAGTCAACATAAAAAAGGCACTGAAGAGACCCCTTGGGAAGACTATTTTGATGTTGATAATGGTCATATTCGTTATTTTGGAGATAATAAAGTTCCCGGTAAAGATCCGGCGACTGCTCCTGGAAATAAAGCATTATTAGAAGCATTTCGACTTAGCCATTCTCATGATCAAAAGGCAAGAGAAAAAGCTCCTCCGATTGTATTTTTTAAAAGAGTGACAGTCGGTGGTAAGAAAAAAGGCTTTCCTCAATTTCAAGGTATAGGGCTGATCAGTAGCGTTGAACTAGTAACGCAATGGGATAATAAAAATCAGTGCACTTTTACAAATTATGCGTTTGATTTTACTGTGTTATGTATCTCAAAAGAGCATGAGCTGTTCGATTGGAAATGGATAAATCAAAGGCGTGTTAATAACTTCTCTATAGGAGAAACTAACCAGCTTGCACCAAACAGCTGGGTCACTTGGCTCAAAGAAGGTAATAATTCTTTGAATAAGCTAAGGCGTAGAGTTTCAAAGTTAAGTTTAGTTAAAACAATCAATCAGAAGCCTATTAATGGAAGTAAGTTAGAAGATACTTTATTAGAGATCTATGAGCATTATTCGACAAAAAAACATAATTTTGAAGCACTGGCTGAATTAATTGCTGAACAAGTAATAGGCAATGACTTAGGTATTTATCAAAAAGGCTGGGTTACGCAAGGAGGAGGAGATGGAGGTGCAGATTTTATCGGTAAAGTAACATTAGGCAATAGTTTTTCAAAGGTAGATTTAATTGTGCTTGGACAAGCAAAATGTGAGGGATTACAAACTCCTACTGGAGGTAATCATATTGCGCGGACTGTCGCTCGTTTAAAAAGAGGTTGGCTTGGCGTTTACGTCACCACTAGTTATTTTTCAGAAGCGGTTCAACGAGAGGTCATTGAAGATAAGTACCCAATAGTTTTAATCCATGGAAAACGTGTTGCTGAAGAAGTAAGCAAACTTGTTTTTAACAGTACTCAATTTGACAACGTAAAAATGTTCTTGAATTACGTAGATACACTATATCCATTACGGTTAAAACAAAGACAGCCGGAAGAAATTTTAAATGCACAATCTTCATATAACTTTATCGAAGCTAACAAAAAAATGCCAGTACAGAAAACAAACAAATTCCTTGAGTTGAGTACCTAAGGTACTGATAAATTTTATCCTCATTATATTAAAGGAAGCTTTATGCTTGCACTGTTAAAGATACAGTGACCTTGTTGTAACGTTTTTCTGGGGTGGTAAGTGTAGTCTTGTGTAATTATCGAGACAGCCGTACTTTCTCTGGGGCCTGCATTTATTCTTGAACGGAATGGTAGCTGTCCTGAGCTAATAACAGCCTTGGGTAAGAGAATAACTAACGTTTTCTTGCAGAAGTGAATATCGCTTTTCCGAACCTTTCAGTGGCCAATAAGCCCGTAGATGATCTATTTATTCTAACTTGTTGGTTTACTTGAAATCAAAGTATGGGGGCCCGATCTAGGCTTCTTATTTACTAAACAATTAAATGTTTTTAAATAACAACATATGCATCGGTATACTTTTAAAACAGACCTATTAATCGTCATTAATAGCTCTGTTGATTTTAATATAAAAATAGCATTCGTGGTTTAGGTTATTAGCTCACCGCTAATACGCTTAACAACTTGCTGGCATCCAAAACCAATTACCACCTTTTGCAGGTTGCTCCCAAACACCTGGGTTGTGTTGCGCTGTAAAACATAAACCTTGAAAGCTAACCAGTGTACCGTTAGCTACTTTTGTTACTCCTCCCTGCCACTCAATCACATCTTTTGGTGGTATAACAACAGGTGTTGGCGTAACAACAGGTGTTGGTAAAACAACAGGCGTTGGGGTAACAACAGGTGTTGGTAAAACAACAGGTGTTGGGGTAACAACTACTCCACCACAATCCGCTTCAGCCCAGAACCAAGTACCACCTGCTTTAGGTTGCTCCCACATTCCAGGGTTATGTTGTGCGCTAAAACAAAGCCCGTTATGACTCACTAATGTACCATTTGCATATGTTTCTGTTTTCCAAGCAGGTATGCCTGCTGGTGGTGTAATGACGGGTGTCGGCGTAACGACCGGTGTCGGTGTAACGACGGGTGTCGGTGTAACGACAGGTGTTGGTGTAACGACGGGTGTCGGTGTAACGACAGGTGTTGGTGTAACGACAGGTGTTGGTGTAACGACAGGTGTTGGTGTAACGACAGGTGTTGGTGTAATAACAGGTGTCGGTGTAACGACTATGTCACCACAGCTCGCGACTAACCAAAACCAGTTTCCCCCCGCAAGAGGCTCTTCCCAAACACCAGGATCATGCTGTGCAGTAAAACATAAACCTTTATTGCTCACTAAGGTGCCATTTGCATATATTTCACCCATTTTCCAAGCAATAGGGTTAACAGGTTCAACTGGTTTTGGAGTAGGTTTAATAGGTGGTACTGTACCGGGTTCACCTAAATAAAGTGGTTTTGCAACACTTTCAGGTAAACATTTATAAGTTGACTCTTGACCTTTAAAGATCCCCATGCGATCAAATGCATCATATGAACTACCGTCTTTATCACAAAGCTGTGACCAAGGTGTATCAACAGGTAATGCTAATATAATGGCATCTAATACTTCACCAAACTGGTCTGCAAAATCAATCGCACCTTGCGTACTGATTTTATCAAATACAGTCGCTGCGGCATCTTCTGCGGCTGTTAATTCTGCTTTAGTATAGAGTGGCGCTAATGCATCTAGATAGCTTGAGATACTTGCCCAGTTAATCTCAGAAGTGTAATAACCAGGGTAACCCGCCACACCAGTTTCTGCGACTTCTTTTAATGCTTTGGCCTTATAAGGTACTTGGTATAAGTAATTGACTCCAAATCCACCCGAGCCATCACCCGCTAAATCGAAACATGAATCGATGCTTTCTTTTTGCATACAAGCTTCACGACGTACAGGCTTAAGTGGGAACATCGCCATGCTCTCTTTACTTAGGCCTCGATTGTAACCAACAGAAATAATTTTAGTTAATGCTTGGCGATCTTTTGCTGCTTGCGCAAATAAACCAAATTCATCTGCAGAACGCGCCACCGTGTAATAAGCAAAAATATTGTAATAAGAGGCTCCAATTGCACTCGCTACAAAACTGTTTTTCCCTGGCTCTGGTTTAAATACTTGATTATAAATTGGCGATGTTTTTTCAGCAGGGGCTACTGCATGATAATCGTCCGTTGGTGCTAAGCCTTTATAGAAACGATTTGGGAACATACGCATCAATTCCCCGTAAGCAGAGTACATGTGGCCCTCTAACTGGAAGAAACCATCATGTTTCGTTCGACCGCCACGTAATGTATTCCAAATACCGCGAATTTCAGGTTGATTTGCATCGACATCTTGATATTTAGGTAAAACAGGGTAGGTAAAATAACCAGGTACATTGGCGTAATCTGCGCCCATACCTGCTTCTTGTAATGATTTAGCGGCATATAAGTTAGCGTCGTGGTAAGGATCATCGATACCCGTTACATTTTTAAATAATGAAGCCGCATGTGCCATTGCCATTGCCCAATGTGCTCGTTCATTTGGGATTTGGAATGAATAAGGGGCTAGCCAAACTAAGCGTTTTAGCTTAAGAATACGGACTTGTTGATCAACGACTTCTTGACCTTGGCTTTTATACTTTGCCGCAACTTCATCAATTTCAGCTTGGGAAAGCTCAAAGTCCATTTGTCCTAGGCGAATTTTTCCTGTTGGTAAATATAAAGATTGGTCTAACTGGTAAGTTAAAACACCTACTTCTTGTGCAGGCCAAACGCCTGAAACACCGGTATTTTCTTCTGTTGTTGCTTGTGCTTGCATAGTACAAAGCCCAAGCAAAGTCGCCGCAACGAGCGGGCGAAATTTAAATTTTTCCATGGTATCAAACCTATTTTATTGCATATTAACCCTTGAGGAACAGAGCCATGTAATACCTTTCCTTAGTATTAACAGGCTCTGCATCTATAAATTAGATAAGAGCCTCGTATGGCGAATTAATATACTCATTTAAATAAATACCCGTAATGACGGGTATGCTAATAACAGTAGCTAGAAGTTAAATAATGCATTGCAGTAACATTAACCCATTGATTTTGCTTCATAATGGCGACTGTCTGGTTAAGAATTAAACCATTATTGGTCTGTTTTCACAAGTTTATGATCTAAAGTTAACGTAACGACTCAAAACCACTTTAATAATTTGAGGGGGGTTATAAAGAGCAGACTATAAAATACATTAAACACAAGGTTCATCCCAGTTGGGCACCCAAAGACTTTACAAATTAGTTTATTGATTTTCTGATAACGCTTTAGCAACTTGTATAAAATGCCTCTCGGGCACCCACGTACTTTTTTAGTGTTTTCACTCGTTACGAAGTTTGGGGGGCAGTCTTTATTCTTGAATAGAAGTTGTCCTGAGCTAAATGACAGCCTTGAGCAAGACAGTAACTAATGTTTTTTACAGAAGTTAATATCGCTTTGGCGAACCTTTCTGCCACCAACAAGTCCGTAGATGATCTATTGATTCTAACTTGTTCTCTGGTCCAATATGTTGGGATCCCCATTATCTATTTTGACGCTAAGTACACAGCGGAAAGCTTCTCTATAAAATCTCTTGCCTTTAACTTGCGATTTCCCCGTGACTCTGGGTAATATATTATTCAATTAGTATAATGATAAGGAATGAATAAATGAGTCATAACAAGCAAGCGATCAATAGTGCTGACTTAATTGTATTAGCCAATGCGCAGTTACCTGAACATGAAGATTTTATCGAAGGTGTTGAGGTGCAAAGTGTTGCAGAGCAACATGGCGTTATTGCTTTTAAAGGCGAATCGTTTTTAGATGAAAATGGCTTACCTACAGCTAAGAGCATGATCGCTTTCAACCTATATAAATGGCTTTGTCACCATTTTTCAAATAAATACACGTTAATTGATTGAGAATAGATTGGAAGTTTGGGGCAGCCAAAGCTTTAACTAAATTAAGATTAATGTCTGGGAGTTCCTATTCTCAGACACATTCCCCATAAAAGATAAGTGCCAATATTAACCGCTAAACCAAGAGATATTATTATGACTGCTCATTATGCAAACATTGTGATCCTTACCGGGGCTGGTATTTCTGCTGAGTCTGGCATTCAAACCTTTCGCGCTGAAGATGGGCTTTGGGAAAATTGTCGAGTAGAAGATGTTGCCACCCCAGAAGGTTTTGTTGCAGATCCTGATTTTGTGCAAGACTTTTATAATCAAAGGCGTAGCAAGCTACAAGAAAAGGGCATCAAACCTAATGCTGCCCATCTGGCGCTTGGTCAATTACAAGCTAAATTTTCTGGAAGCCTCACTATTATCACGCAAAATATTGATGATCTACACGAAAGAGGTGGCAATACAGATGTTATCCATATGCATGGCGAGTTACTTAAAGTTCGTTGCGTTGTTTCAGGTAGGGTTGTTGAGCATAAAGGTGACATTGTTACTGGGGATTTGTGCAGCTGTTGTGAACACCCTGCACAATTACGTCCGCACATTGTTTGGTTT
>Ga0209292_1005760_pt1 | contig 12493 bp, 10 predicted proteins | sample GOMGulsemesocosm_2_FD_184634 | JGI IMG/M metagenome (GOLD analysis project Ga0209292, IMG submission 184634) | Methane-oxidizing microbial communities from mesocosms in the Gulf of Mexico - GOM9C Gulf of Mexico (SPAdes) (version 2) | ecosystem: Environmental > Aquatic > Marine > Cold seeps...
TGGTGAAGGTGAAAATAACAGTAGCTTTCCAGTAGTATCAACATCTAACTTTAGATATATTTATGGCAAAGTTGTAAGTAACAGCAATGAATTAACGTGTATAACTACAGCGACTCCAGGTACAGATCTTATACAAGTTAAAGGGCTTTTTGGTCGTAACTTTAATGGCCTGGTAACGAATAGTGCCAACTATTATTTGATAACGAAGCCTTCAGGCGGTCAATTGTTAGCTGGAACTGATGCCGTTATAAATCCACCACATAATAATGCGATCATTTGGCAATACGATCATCACATGTATTTTATTTCTCAGCTTACCAGTCAACAGGTAAATGGTAATTCAATTACTATCCCAGCTTTAATGCGCAAACGATTATCAACAATTAATAAGGGGAGCTTTATTGATGATGTCATTATGGAAGGAGTTGAAGATATGCGTTTAATTTATGGGATAGACTCATCAGGAAATCAAAGAGTTGATACTTATAAAACAACCGCACAAATGCAAAATATAGATTGGGAACAGTCTGGACCGAGTATCATTTCGGTTCAAATTTTTTTATTGATAAGATCTCTTGAACAGGACTTCTCTAGCCCAGCTATGCGTAAAACATTTATTTTAGGTGGTAGTGGCGCTTCAATTAAAAGCAGAACATTTAACGATCGATTTAAACGCACCTTGTTTGTTTCTACGGTTAAAATAAATAATGGAGGTACAGAAAGGTGGTAATACAATCAAGCTATAAAAAACAATCTGGTGTAGTACTTATCACGGCTTTGATTATGATTATGGCTGTATCTGGTATCGCTGTAACATTAATGAACTCAAGTACGACAGATTTAAGAATACTCATGGGAACTCGAGATAAAGAGGTTGCTTCAAACTTAGTGAAAGGTGATTCGCACCGCACTATAGGCGCAGAAAAATTAGTTGGTGTAAATAGTCGGTTTTACAGGTTAAAAGGACAATTCGAGGCGCAAACTAATAAGAATTTCAATATTACACCCGCAGGTTCTAGTTCTACGGTGCTTTTATTTAATGAAAATAATGGACCTGATTTATTACCTTGCACTACAAGGTTTGCACCTACTCCTGGATTGAAATGTAATTATTTAAGGATGGAGACAAGGCTAAATTATGGCAATCAAGATTCAAATGGTATTGGTAAACATAATATTGAAGTACATAGTGGCATCGTGCAAGCATTAGGCACATCTGGTAAGTCGTTATAAAATATGAAAAGTGTTAAAGGTAAAGGAAATAAAGTGTTTAAAAAAATAAAAATAGTTGCACAATCCGTATTTTATGTATCTTTAGTCGCGCTTTCTGTATGTTCATACTCAGAAGATATTGAGATTTACGTTAACAATAAAGTACAAGACTTAGAAGAAAAACCAAGAGTTTTAATTGTTTTTGACTCTTCAGGGAGTATGCACAAATCAGTTTCTTCTGGTAATTATTGTTATAGTGGTGGTTATTGGGTTACATGTTCGGATAGTCGAATGAGCGTTGCAAAAACAGCTATTAAATCTTTGATTACTGATCCAGAAAACTCAAATATTGATTTTGGTTTAATGCGATTTAATGGTAATGATGGTGGTTATGTTATTGCGGGTTTAGGAGAATCAACTGCAAACCTAACAAGCGCAATCGATAATAAAATATCTGCTGGAGGTAATACTCCACTTTCGGAAACATTATGGGAAGCTTACTTATACCTATCTGGAAAATTAGTTGATTACGGGTTAAATGTTGACTCATCTGATCGCGATACAAATATCGAAAAAACTAAAAATAATGGAAAAAAGAAATATATATCACCTTTCAAACCATTAAAAAATTCTGATGGAACAGATATATTGAGATGTGATAATACAGTAAATATTATTGTCATGACTGATGGCGATCCGAGTGAGGATGGAGAAATGAATAGTGAAATCATAAAGCTATCGTCAACAGCATCTGGTAATTACATGAATGACCTCGCAAGATATATGCATGATAAAAATACAGATCTTTGGACCTCAACAGGGAATGTTAAAGATAGGGCTACAGTTCATACAATAGGTTTTGGTGGTGGTATGTCTGATGATGGCAAACAGCTGCTCGATGATACAGCTAAAGATGGAGGTGGTATATATAAAACGGCAGGCACGGCCTCTGATCTGAGTAGTTCGTTAAACCAAATTTTTAAGGATATTAACGCAAGTAATACAAGTTTTACTGCCCCATCAGTTGCTAGTAATAACTCAAACAAAGTACAAAGTGGTGAATTCGTTTATTATGCAATGTTCTATCCAAGTACAACTACGAAATGGCAAGGAAACTTAAAAAAATTCAAAGTCTCAGGCGATAATATCCTTGATGCTACAGGGGCGATTGCAGTCGTTGATGGTGAAATTGTGGATACAGCAAAAAGTTATTGGCTAGGTAGTAATGCCGCGGATGGTAATGATGTTAAAAAAGGAGGAGTTAATTTACAGTTAACCAATCAATCATCTCGTAATATTTATACAGATATTCATAGTGGTGATGGTGTAATGAGCTTTTTTAATAAATCAACAGCTCTTAATATTACAGGAATAAATAATGATACTGAACTTGCTGCTTTTATGGGAACAACATCAGGTAACTTACCTGATTTATTTGCATGGGCACAAGGAATAGATGTAGATGATGATAATGGCGATAACTCAACTACAGATAAAAGACATGATATTATGGGAGATCCACTTCACTCTAAACCTATTGCAATAGATTATGGGAATGATGATGTTAGATTGATTTTAGGGACTAATTCTGGTTTTGTACATATGTTTAAAGATATGGGGGCTACAGTGGAAGAAAGTTGGGCATTTATTCCTACTGAACTATATCCTAATCTAATAAAGTTAAAATCCAATCAAGCTGGTAAAGTATATGGTATGGATGCACCTGTGGCTGTATTTTTTGATGATGTAGATAATGATGGTGTAGTTGATGCAACAAAAGACACAGTATTAGCTTATTTTGGTATGCGTAGAGGCGGAACTTCTTATTATGCTTTAAATATTACTCAGCCAGATTCACCTAAATTATTGTGGACAATAAAATCAAAAAATTCAGCTCAGGGAGACTTTTCTGAGTTAGGGCAAACTTGGTCCAAACCCCATATTGGCTATGTGAATTTAAAAGATCATGATAATGATGAGCCTGTTTTAATCTTTGGTGCAGGCTATGATCCACAAAAAGATGTAAACGCTTCGAGCGATAGTAAAGGCCGAGGTATCTATATCGTAGATGCAAAATTAGGTACTTTACTTTGGAGCTGGACACCGGATATTACAAGTAATAAAAATACACAATATGCTGGCATTGATAGTATACCGAGTAATGTAAGTGTTCTTGACTCTGACTATGATGGCTTAATTGATAGGTTATACGTTGGGGATACAGGTGGTAAAGTGTGGCGAGTAGATATGCCAGGTGATACCCCGACTGGTGATACTCGTTGGAAAGCACATGTTTTAGCTAATCTAGGGGCTACTGATCAGAAGTTCTTTTACCAGCCAGAAGTTGCTCGTACATATTTCAGTAAAGTGACCAAAACAACAACAGAATCTAATACAGTTATTACACGAAAACAAACTCCTTATGAAGCTATTTTGATAGGCTCAGGTGATAGGGTAAATCCAGTCTCTGATACGACGACTTCAGATTATTTATTTATGCTCAGAGATGAAAATACCATAACGCAGTATTTTGATGAGTCAAATAATGAAGTGCCAGATCCGATTGTATTAGCTAAGTTATTAAATATTAAAAATGACCCTTTTGCTGCAAAATTAAATGATGAAACTGGTTTCAGATCATTAGAGCTTGATATGTCAATTAACTTTAAAGGTTGGGTTTATAATCTAGACTCAGGTGAAAAAGCGTTAGCAAAACCTGTCGTTGCCGGTGGTGTCGCTTATTTTACAACCTTTACAGCAGGTAGCGATTCTGAAAATAAATGTTCTGTTACTGGAGGTTTAGGTTCTTTATATTCATTTCATTTATTATATGGCAGCACTGCTGCTATAAATAAAATGACAATGGGGGAAAGTATTCCTGATACTCCTCCTGTTTATTTTACGGTTGAAGATAATGAAGTTAAAATCTCATTATTATGTCCAGGTTGTAGTGATGGTATTATCCCTGAGCTTTATCCTGTATTAGAAAATGAAGTACCGATAGATACCGATGGTGATGGCGTGATTGATTTAATGTCAACAGGCCGTCTGACATTAGAAACTTCTCGCTCTTATATTTATAGATTACAAACCCCATCTAAAAATTAAAAGTAATAGCTAGCCTTAAAGATAAGGCTAGCTATTTAATGCATTGTAATAATTAAACCCTCTAAAAAATTTATTCTTATAATTTTTGAGAATTAAAACCTCATACTTTTTTATCGTTTATTATTTATTCACTTCCTATATTGTATTTTTTCTAATCTTTGTGTCTATACTTTAAAAATGGAGTTGTGGATAAGCATGAAGGTTGATTAATGCAAACTCATTTTTGTTCATTTACTATTTCAAGTTTAATGGTTTTTAAGGTCATCATAGTTGAAAAAGGTAGGTGTAATGAACAAACAAAATACTAGAGGCTTTACGCTGCTTGAAACCCTAATTGCGTTTATTGTACTTACAGTAGGATTGTTAGGCGCAGTCGCGTTACAAGCTAAAGCGAAACAAGCAACTTATGATTCATTGCAACGTGCTGCCGCATTATCTTTAAGTAAGGATATTATTCAACGAATTAGTATCAATGATGATTCGAATGTTGTTGCGCTTTATAGTAAAAGTTTTTCCTCTAGTGATCCTGCTGCATCAAGCTTACCAAATTGTATAAATGTAGTTTGCTCGGCTACACAAATGTCAGAATATGATCTTGAAGAATGGAAAAAACAGATAAAAGCGAAAGAGAATACAGGGATTTTAGCTAATGCATCAGTTTGCATAACACTCACAGAGGCTGTAGTAGGTGAGGTAAATGTTGAAGTGATAGTGAGCTGGGAAGGAAGACAAAAAATAAAACAAACAACTGAAAAGAAAGCGTTTGAATGTGGTAGCACAGCTGAAACAAGAAAAATAGTCGTGATTAATAGTTTTGTATCGATAAGGAGCTAATATGCAACAAAAAGGCTTTACCTTGATTGAAACTATGATTTCTTTAGTCGTTGGTGCATTTATTTTATCTGGTGTCATGTTTACTTACTTAAGTATGAAAGTAACAACTAAGGCTACTTTAGATATTGGAGAACTACAAGAATCAGCTCGTTTAGCAATGGATATTTTAAGTCAAGATATTCAACAAGCAGGCTTCTGGGGTACATATTACGGCTCTACCTTAGACAATGTGAATATCACTACCCCTGCAGCTCCTGCATCTGATTGTAGTGAGGGCGATAACAATGCAAGTTTTCCAAACAATCCCACAAGTAATTTCAGATACATCTATGGTGTAGAAACGACATCATCTTCGGTTCTAGGTTGTATTACTAATGCGGTTACTAATAGTGATGTTATTCAAATAAAAAGGTTAGAAGGAAATAATATCGGTAACTCAGCTACTTCATCTAATAGGTATTATTTATTAGTAGATCAAAATAGTGGTAATTTATTTTCCGGCACAGGTGCAGCTGTTGCATTACCTCAATTAAACTCAACAATCTGGCCTTATAATCATCATGTTTATTACATTTCAAATCAAACTTATAGCTTAGGCTCAAAATCTATCACAGTACCCACCTTAATGCGAAAACGCTTAACGGTTACTTCAGGAATGACAACAGAAACTATTATGGAGGGGGTAGAGAATATGCGCTTTATTTATGGATTAGATTCCGATGGAGATAATAAAGTCGACACCTATAAAACGTCAGTTCAAATGGCAAGCTCAGACTGGGAGCAATCTCTCGTAAAAGTATTATCTGTGCAAATTTTTTTATTAGTGAGGTCACTTGAAGAAGATCTTAGTTCTAAAGCTATTTCTAAAGAGTTTACTCTCGGTGGTGCTTTAGATGCTGATAAACGAAAATTATCATTCAACGACCAATTTCGGAGAGTTTTAATGGTGTCTACAGTAAAAGTTAGTAACGCAGGGCAAAATCAATGGCAAGGGGGCTAAGTGAATGAAAATTAGCTTTGTGAAGCAAAAAGGAGTAGTACTCGTTACTTCTTTAGTGATGATTATCGCAGTTTCAGGAATTGCGGTTACATTATTAAGCTCAAGTAGCATAGATCTTAAAATGATGTCAGCAGCACAGGAAAGTGAAGTTGCAAATGCTAGGATAAAAGCAGATTCAGAATTGACCATAGTTCAAGAAAAAAAAGCGGCTGCTGAAGAAAATCGTTTGCTATTTGAGCCTGGAAAATTTCCGGTTGATGTGACGGTAGGACTTGATGTCACTCCTGCTGGATCATCCTCATCTGTCAGAATCTATAATAGTAATTTAGGACCATCCTTGTTGGATTGTCCAATCGTTGTGAACCCAACACCAGGTATAAAATGCAATATGTTAAGAATTGAGGCAACTTTGAACTATGGGAAGTTAGATTCTAATAGTAAAGGAAAGCACAGCATAAGTGTAAATAGTGGTATAGCACAAGAAATGGGTGCAAGTGTTTCATCTTAATAAATTAAATATATAAACTGTATAAATTAATCAAGGAGATTGCTATGAAGTGGGGTCGTTGTTTCATACTTGTTGTGGCTCTGTTGTTAACTGAAATATCGTATAGTGAAGACATAGAATTGTATGTTGGCGATACTAAAATCCAATCAGGCAACAAACCTCAAGTCTTAGTGATTTTTGATAACTCTGGAAGTATGAGAAATAAAACGGAAACGGTTGAAGCATATGAGCCATGCTCTAGTGGTAGCTATGATACAAATGATTGTGTAGATAATATATATGATGTTGTTTCAAATTTTGACAATTCACTAAATGAAAACTTTGTATATTTTACCATAGGCGCTGGTGTAGATAATGAAACTCCACGTACAGATAAAAATAGTGATACTAAGAGATTTAATTCTCCGGTTAATGGATGTGATACTGCTCGTATTTCTTTAGCAAAATATGGTATTTATACTGGATTCATTCGAGAACATAAATTTAAAGGAAATACGGGGTCATGGGTTCCATTACAAGAAAATAGTGGTGCAAATACAATATCTTCCTTAGATTGTCTAGATGATTTACTAGACAAAAACGGAACTAATACAGATCTGACAATTAAAATAGGCGGAAAAACTTTAACTTCAGCTAGTGATAGTGAGTTGCAAGGGTTACCTATTGATGGTGCAACTAAAAGTAAAAATAATTTTTATAATGGCTTATTAGATTCTTCAGGTGTGTCGGATGATAATAGTGATTATAAAAACTCCTTAACAACTTTTAGTGGAGGTAAAGTAGTTACTTTATATCACCCTAATTATTTACGTTGGTATCATGCTGTAAATAAGCCTGTAGTTGAGTCAACACGGTTAGAAGTAGCGAAATCAGCTATGACAACATTAATTTCAACTATGCCAATTGTTGACTTTGGCTTGATGATTTTCAATTTAGATCACTATGGTGAAAATGTAAGGGACGGAGGTAGAATAATTTCTCCATTTGGAGAAACAAGGGCTGATATTGTTAGCAGTATTGATAGTATTGAAGCTGAAACTAATACACCTTTATGTGAAACATTATATGAAGCATTTAGATTCTTTTCTGGTGAAAGTGTACTTTATGGGGATGATGATACTAACTGTACTGATAAAGATTGTGGATTTAAATATACAGGAAATACACCGCCATATGATACAAGCATAATTTCAGGTAGTACTTACATTTCGCCTTTTAAAGAAGGTTGTGCAAGCAAAGCGTATATCATTTTAATAACCGATGGTGTGCCAACAGTAGATCTTGCTTCAGATGATGAAATTAAAGCATTAATCAAAACACAAGTACAGCCTGATGTAGCTTCTGGAAATGAAGTAATAACTACTGACACTCCTTACTCAGACTCTAAAATCGGTACCAGCTATTTACCTGTACTCGCTCATTGGATGAATAATAATGATTTAAATACAAGTGTTGATGGCACACAAAATGTGAGTTTGTATACTATAGGTTTTAGCGAGGGTGCTGCCAATGCAGCATCATTATTAGAACAAGCAGCACTTAATGGAGGCGGAAGTTATTTACCTGCTTCAGATTCTGTTGCATTACTTGCTGGTTTACAGCAGCAATTAGGTGAAATATTACAAGAAAATACATCTTTCACTTCGCCATCTGTTGCCAGTAATAATTTTGATAGAACCAGAAGTTTAAATTCAGTTTATTATGCGATGTTTTTACCTGAAGAGGGGGCGCGTTGGGCTGGTAATTTAAAAAAATTGGAGGTTAATGGTGATGAGATTGTTGATAAAGATAAAAACTCGGCGATAGATGGTGAAGGTAATATAAAAGATAAAGCCAGTACTTTTTGGCTTAAATCTACAGACAATGATGGTAAACCCGATGGCAATACAGTTAAAGCGGGTGGCGCAAATGCAAGATTATCAGAACAAACAACTAGGAATATTTATACAGATGTAGGCTCAGGATCACCTATGGCTTCGTTTAGTAAAACTAACGCTTTAACCCAGGTTGCTGATGCTTCAGCACTTGCATCGTATATGAATACAACTGAGGATGAATTAGATAATTTATTCTCTTGGTCTAAAGGTATCGATATAGACGATGAAGACACGGATGGTAGTAGAGTTGATATTAGAGCTGATATTATGGGGGATCCACTTCATTCAAAACCCTTAGCAATTACTTATAAAGAAAAAGGCAGTGATGCATATATTTTAGTAGGTACAAATGCAGGATCTGTTCATTTATTTAGAGATTCTGGAGATGATTTAACAGAAGAATGGAGTTTTATTCCATATGAGTTATATCCGAATTTAGCTGCTTTAAGAGATAATACACCAGGAGAAAAAGTCTATGGAATGGATGGTTCTCCTATGGTGTATTTTAACGATAAAAATGATGATGGCATCGTTGATACTGGTGAAACAGTTTGGGCATTTATAGGCATGAGGCGAGGGGGTCGCTCTTATTATGCTTTAGATATAACAACACCTGATAAACCCTCCTTATTATGGTCAACTCCATTAACTCAAGCTGATACTGGAATGTCAGAACTAGGTCAGACTTGGTCAAGACCTAAAATAGCTTTTATAGATATTAATGGATATAAAAATAGACCTTTATTAGTTTTTGGTGGTGGTTACGATACTAATAAAGATGCAACAATCAAATCTAATGATTTAATGGGGCGAGGGATCTTTATTGTTGATGCCGAAACAAAAGCTTTGGTTTGGAGCTTAACTCCAGGAGCAACCTCAGGAAGTAATACACAATTTAAAAGTGCCACAAGTGATACCATTTTAGATAGTATTCCAAGTGATATTGATATTATGGATTCTGACTTTGATGGCAATATAGATAGATTATATGCATCAGATAGTGGTGGTAATGTTTGGCGTGTTGATATGCCAGGTAATGATCCGTTTAGTTCTGATACACCTTGGACTGTAATAAAACTAGCAGCTTTAGGTTCTAGTACAGTATTAGACGATAGAAGGTTTTTCTATGAACCTGAGGTCGCAAGAACTTTTTATAGTAAATTGACAGAATCGAGTGTTACTGATGCTGAAGGAGTTGAAACTGTCACTCTCACACGTAAAGATACACCATATGAAGCTGTATTAGTCGGTAGTGGCAATAGAACTCACCCGACATATAAAACAACGAATGACTATTTATTTATGATCAGAGATGAAAATACAATAACTAAATCATTTAATAAAACAGCAGATGTACCAACTGTGATTTCAATTGCAGATTTAATGGATATTACAAATGATCCATTTTCTGGTGTTTTAGATGATGAAGCTGGCTTTAGAGAGTTAGAAGTAGACTTAGCTCAATTTAAAGGTTGGAAATATGGTTTAAGTACGGCTGAAAAATCGTTATCAGAAGCCACTGTTGTTGGAGGAATTGCATATTTTACTAGTTTTACACCATCTGAAAATAATGATTTAGAGCAATGTATTTTAGACGGTGGGGGTGGTCTGCTATATGCTTTTCATTTACATTACGGGGCAAAAATTTATGATTCATTGACATTAGAAGTCGGTAATAGAGTACCTGATAGCCCACAACTATTTTTTGGAGAAAATGATGAGGGCGAAAGTCAGTTTTTATTTATAGGTGTAGGAGCAGGTGAAGATAAAACCGGTGGAAGTGATCCATACTCATCTGGTGTCGTTAAATTAATAAGTGCAAGTGATGACTCCGTGCCTAAACCGTGTAGCGATGGTAAGATATCTTTGACAGGGTGTGGCGATGGAACAAACTTCTTAGGTTTTACAACACACAGAACTTATATATATAAAAAAGAAACAGGTTCAGGAAATTAATATGAAAAAAAATGGGTTTACATTAATAGAACTAATGATAACAGTTGCAATTGTTGGTATTTTAGCTGCAGTGGCATACCCTAGTTATACTGAGCATGTTAAAAGGTCAGCGAGAGCTGAGGCGATGACTGCATTAATTGATGCTGCCAATAAACAAGAGCAATTTTTTGTTGATAATTTTAGTTATACAACTGTTTTAGCTAATTTAGGGCTTAGTGCAACAACAGAAACAGGACTGTATACTTTATCGATAATAGCTGTCGCAAATGCGAGGACGTTCACAATAACAGCAACCCCTGCAAGTGGTACCGCACTTACTGACTCTGATTGTACAGCGCTAACTATTAATGAATTATCTACTAAAGCTGCAACCGGAGGGCATAGTGCAGACCCTTCCGCATTTTGTTGGGGGAGATAATGAAAGTATTAGTCGTGTTATTTTTAGTAATAGGTATTTATACAAATTTTAGTATAAATGCTAAGTCACAACTGTATGAATATAAATGTCATGTATTAGTTCAAGGTAAAATTGAAGCTGTTATTGATATTAGTACCAAAATTAACAGTAATGTCTTTGCTGAAAAGCAGGCTTTTAAAAATGGTCACAAATATCCTCAACAACAGAAGAAATCTATTACTAAAGTTTTTCAATGTATTTCTTCTAATGTAGAGTTTTCTAGTGCGTCTACACGTGAATTAGATAAGAATACATTAAGATAATTTTAACATTTATCTGTATCACGGATTCTGATGCGACCAGCTTGACTAACAGTAATACGTTTGCCGTTTAAATTTAAACTTTCAGGAAGGCAGTAAATAAAGCTGCCTGATTGAAAGCCATCGAGACTGCCATCAGCTCTATAAGTCACTGCATTTCTTGGATAAGTTAGAATATGGTGCTTATTGACCTTATCTATTACTCTTAATAAATAATCATCCCCATCCAGTTCTTGGTTAGAATTATTATCAAAAAAAAGTGAAACTTCTTTATCCCATTGTTTACTACATCGGCCTGATACTAACGGGCATAAAGTGACATTTGTATTGTTTTTAATGGCAAAAATCCGGGAAAACACTAAATTAGTTTTTAGTAATGATAGAAAGTTATCTCTTTCATTTTCAGCTAATAGTTTTGTATAGGAAGGACTGCTTATGGCTAATAAAATGCCGACGATACAGCAGGTAGTAATCAATTCGATAAGTGAAAATCCATTTTTTTTGTGATTGAAATACTGTTGATTAAAAAACTTCATCCTTGAAGCCTTAGTTTGTTCCTGTTATGTATACTTTAGAATATAACTTTTAATTGTAAAGGAATTAGGAACAAGTAATTAAACTATCATGACCTGTATTTCTTACTCTGCCAGAAGCACTTAGGTTAAGCGTTATGCTTTGATTATTTAGGCCATTGGGGCAGTATGTTAAATTTCCTAATTGGCTAGTAGGGATCCTGCCTTGACCATCAAAACTGACTGCGGAACTTGATGCGCTGTGTACAAATAAATCACTAGCATTGCTATCTGTAATGATATCCATAGTTCTGAGCATAATATCGGTTGCTGGGTCAAAGGTAAGGTTGGAGTTGATATCAACAAATACAGCAATATTTAAGCTATTCCACGTATTAACACAAGCTGAAGCGGTTGTAACAGAAGCTAGGGGGCAAACGACAACTGATTCATCATTTACGGTTGCTTGTGCTCTTGCGTACATGAAGTTTCGCTTTAGTTCAAAGGTAAAGCCTTCGGCTCTATCGTCTTCTAATAAACTTGACATACTCGGTAAGGCTATCGCAGCTAAGATACCAACAATAACGATAGTTACCAAAAGTTCTAATAGTGTAAAGCCTGATTTTTTGAACTGCATTGGGAAACCTTAAATCTTACTTTTTAATTATATAAGTTAAGTATAACGGTTTGTGCATCGATTCTATATATTTGATTGTTATTAAGAGAAATTTTAAATATTAGATTAATATAAGGTGTATTTTTTGATTGT
>Ga0209292_1005765_pt1 | contig 12486 bp, 10 predicted proteins | sample GOMGulsemesocosm_2_FD_184634 | JGI IMG/M metagenome (GOLD analysis project Ga0209292, IMG submission 184634) | Methane-oxidizing microbial communities from mesocosms in the Gulf of Mexico - GOM9C Gulf of Mexico (SPAdes) (version 2) | ecosystem: Environmental > Aquatic > Marine > Cold seeps...
TATCACAAGACATAACAGTACTCTCATCATAACATGTCCGAAATTGAAAAATTTGACGCCTTAGGCTTCCCAGTTAAAAGTGATTTAATCAATTGAAACTCATCGATTAGCGAATCTTTGAATTAGTGTAGTGACTAATAGTTAAGTCGCTAGAGATTGATAGTCAGCAATTCTAATTACCTGCTCAATATCGCCAATTGAGCAATACTTAGCAACATTGAAGCAGACTAAGTAAAGAGACCTCGCGTTTTCTATTATCTATCCATTAAAGGAATTATAGAGCTGGCTGATAGGGCGAAACATAGAAATAAATCTTATTTACCCTTTATTCATCAGCGACAGCTCTTAAACGAGTGAATGTACTAACAACAAAATGATACCTGTAAACTTTAGCGTGGGTCTTTTTTCCCTCCACTCTCAACTGCAATCTGTTGACTTTTGGACTGATGATAGAGCAGGTTCGATTTTAGCCTAAAACGGCTTGATTAGCGGATTTGGAAGTAGCATTGTAACCGTTTATGGTGCTTACGAGTTGAGCACAAAACGTATTACATCGGCTTCCCAGTAGAGTGAAAAATTTTAGCATCTGCAGGTTTCACTAATCAAATGGGAAACTTTCAATATGCCATTTTTCAAATATCTTTCTCAGCTTACCAGACTCCAAAAGTTTCGGAAATCTCTCATCAAAAATTTTCATCAACTTAAAACCTCTGTGAGTATTAGCAAAGGCAAAGTATTGTTTAATGCGTAATATTTCTTGTATTTTATAGTCATTTTTTATTATTTTTTTGCTTAAATAGGTAGCACTTTTATCCTTTATAATACTGTGCAAATTAATACTATTATCAATTAAAAAATCAATTCTATTCCTCTGCAATCTAGCCATGCCTTGGGACAGTTCAGATATTTCACTTTTAATCACAGGTACATACAGATATCGCTGGTATTCTTTCCCTCTTACCCACTCCACTGACTGATTTTTTAAAGTGACCTGCCCCTGCCAATTTGGATACTTTTCTTTGCGATAAATAGCTGAAACCATGTTTGCACTATAATGCCACTGAGGATAAAGCACTCCCTGTATTTCTCCCTTGAGAGAGCCCAGCATTAAATCAGCCTTTTTATAGCGCAGCATATTTGAGGCACGCTTGGCGGGAATAGTTTTAGCATTAATAGAGTATCCGTAGGGCTGATATATTGCTCTTAATATATCCCAATACAATCCAGTACCTGAGTTTTCAGCTAAGGACTCTTGTCTTGGACTAACAGCAATGATTTCATGTTCATTTGCAGGAATCACAGCAAAGGGCCTCTGCCAGTATTGATCAACATTAGTTCGATCGACTACCAAGGTTGGCGTTTCAACAAACCCTCCCGTAAATTTTTCTTTAAATATATCTAAGACGACCCGCATCACGGTTTCACCCATGCCTATCGGATTAGTATATAAAGTAGCATCGAGCTTACCTTTGTAGATGTGCTCTAACGCGACCGGAGCCCCGTCAATGCCTAACAAAACAACATCTGAAATATTCAACGCATTTAACGCGCCCAACGCACCGACAATCTCAAAATCATTTGCCGCAAATACTAACTTTATATTAGGTGATTTTTTAAACATCTCTTTGGCAGCGCGATACCCTCCTGCAGCATTCCATTTACCATTTTTGCTTGCAACAACGGTCAGCTTAGAGCCTTTAATGGCCTCTAAAAAACCACTGACTCTTTCCTCTGAATGGTAACCGGGCTCACCTTCAATAACACCTACTGCTAAGTTATTATCTGGATTCATTTTATTGAGGACATACTTCCCCAGTTTATAACTGCCTTTACGTTGTGAATAACCGACTACACCGTGAATAGGGGTCGAAAACGAAAGGCTATCCGTGTTCACTAAAACAACAATAATACCTGTCTCTACGGCTTTTTTTACCATAGCAGCGACCAAGCTTGGATTGTGTGTTGACAGTATAATGGCATCTACTTTTTGACGAATCGCTTCGCTAATCATCTTTACTTGTATCGCTGGAGTGTCACTTTGCGGGGCATAGGTAAAAACGCTATTTCCAGTGGCATTTGCAATTGCCTTTATGCCTCTACCTATATCTAAGTAGTAGTTAAATTCGATAGCAGGAGGCATATAAGCCACTCTGATTTTCTGCTTGTGTATTGTGGATTTGTCAAAAGATGCTTGTATTGTTAAAGGAGTGGGAGATTGTTCACTTGCAAAAACATATCCAGTGCAGGCCATAAAAAAACCACAGAGAATGAAACAGACACTGATATTTTTCAATAATTGCATTGTTTCTCCAGCGGCCGAGTGTCGCCAGCCTGCCTCTACAAAGCTAGACAAGCATGCGATTTTGATCCATAGCCTGTCAATGGCAGCATTAAAAAGACCGAATATTGTCTACAATAAAATCAATTAGAGGCATTGTTGGGTGAGCTAGTGCCATTAAATCGTATTGTCAGAAATCGTCTTTAACTTGTACTAACTACACGTTTCAGAGGAAAACATGTTAAGAATTGGTAAATTATAAGCATGCTTACAAATTCTGGTTGGTTTTATGATCCTTAGTTTAAAGTGCTATAGCTATGAGATAAATTCTGAAAACAAATGAGAGCCACTCTACTCAAAGTCGCCACTAGCAAAAACGACACTATGACTCTGCTCTGAGAGAGGAATATAATTATTATATGTCGTTGATAGGGAGTATTGGTAGGCATGATATGTTAACGCAGACAGCATATTCGAGAAGACCAGCCAGAGGAAGTCACTTCCCCCGGATACGGCTCACAGATAAATAAGACGTTTTAGGGTTAGTTTAACAAACCAGCTGCCCGCGCCACGCCGATGCTACCAGCTCCTGCAAAGTTACTAAATTTAGTTTCTGCTATGGTATGCGTTGCCAATTCAGGATATAGCTCGGCTAACAACTGTGAAAATGCTTGTGCCAGTAAACTATCACCACATACATAGACAGGGTGACTCTTTTCATAATTAAGTGCACTGCTATTCATAAAGGCATCGATATCAGTACTGACAATCGCCCCCATTAAAAAACTACCTAATTGGTGGTGTGCTAACTCACCAGATTGCTCTAATACTCGCACCGAAAACAAGCTTCGAGTTAAACCGACACTCTTTGCTGATTTTGCCCCCAACACCAGATATTCACTGTCAATCTTAGCTGGGAAACGCTTATCTAAGGAGCTAGATAATATGGTATCACTGGTCACTACCGCGGTTAATTCACCGGCTAAAGTAGTGCAACAACCACTAATGTGAGCATCTTCGTTAATAGCCACAAATTTGGTATGTGATCCGGGCAAGACAATCAACATTGGCCCATGAGTTTCAATCTCATTTAAAACCGCTAATGCTTCCACTTCTTCACCGCGCATCACATCCATCGCTTCCCAATTATCGGCTGTCGCAGCTGCAAAATTCTTCACACCCGGTACAAACCAAATAGGCTGATCACAAATTTGGCTAAACGTTTTAGACTGCATCTTATCTGCTAAAATCTGAGCATTAACAGGCGCCACTACATGCGGGACTTCTAACAATCCTAAGTTAGAAGTAATCATCCCTGATGCAAGCACCCTACTGACATCTTGCTGTTGCAGCTGGTGCTTTGAAAGCACTTGTCCAAACGCTTCGCCTATGCCTTGTACTATTTGTGAGTTATTGCCATCGATACTGGTATTTCTCACGCCAACAGCACGTTTTTCTGAATCGATACAATGCCCATCTTGCCAAAGGCACACTCGAGTATTGGTGGTGCCGGTATCAATTGTTACTACGTACATGAGTTCACCTCAAAAGAAGTCGCGCCAAGGCACGACGTCACTAGATATATTAAATGCGACCAAATTTAGCTAATAGCTCTTCGACACTGGCACCGGCCAATATTTCGTTGCGCACCTTCTCTTCATTCGCCGCAAGTACCGTTGCTCCCTCGTAAACTTCACCCAATATAGCTGAGGGAACCACGGTTACCCCAAGCTCATCGGCAACCACTAAGTCACCAGGGTGGACGATTTGCCCGCCACAAGTGATAGGCACATTAATTTCGATAGGTGCTGTGCGACCGGTATAAGCTGAATGTGCCGCGCGCGGTGAAACAGAACGAGAAGCAATCGGAAAATCTAATACCTTAGCTTCATCTGTATCTCTCGCTGATCCATCAATCACCGTGCCAACCACACCCGCGGCTCTTGCTAAGCCCGCCATTAACCCGCCCCAAACCGAGGTATTCTCTGTGCCATTTGCATCGATTACTACCACGTCACCAGGTTGAGCAATATCGAAAATAGGCAGGCAATCAACAATGTCACCAGGGGTTAATTTGACCGTTAATGCCGTACCGATAAACGGCTTATTGACCGAGCGAAATTTAATCTGATGATCCATTACTCCCTCGCGGTTTTGTGCATCACTAAACACAGCACTGATACTCAACACTGTTTTCATTGCTTGGCACTTTTCAACCAACTCAACATTAATAATAGGACGTGGGTTAATGATTTTCTTTTCGTATTCCATTTTAAATCTCCAGTGTTATTCAGTAATTGCAGCAATTATTTTTTGTGAATTTTGGCTAATTTGAGCAAAGTTCCCCCGCTCTACCACAGCCTGGTTAACGAGATAACCTCCGACTCCGACTCCGACAGCGCCGGCGTCCATAAATTGTCCAGCGTTATCAGCATTGATCCCTCCTACCACTATGATAGGAATATCTTTTAAAACTTCAGCGACCGCTTTGAAATACGCTACGCCAAACAACCCGCCTGGAAATAATTTGACGTAATCAGCGCCTGCATTTCTCGCTTGAATGACCTCTGTAGGGGTTAACGCGCCAGGGATTGAAGCCATACCTAGTTGACGGCTGAGCTTAATCACCGCCTCATCGACATTGGGGGACACCACAAATTGTGCACCAGCTCTTGCCGCAGCATTGACCTGCCTTTCATCAGTGGTTGTACCTACACCACAGATGACTTGCTCTGCAAAAGTATTTCGTATGATTTCTACACATGCCAAGGTATCAGCCATAGAACCGTTGCGATCAAAGGTTACTTCTAACAGATGCACACCACCCTTAATGAGCGCGTCAACTGTCGGTATTATTAACTCAGGAGATACACCGCGAATGATGGCAAAAACCTTATGTTCGGCGATGGCATGGCTTACCTGCTGAAAGTGGCTCATGATACTTTCCTGATAGCAGTTGCTGGTTTAGCGATGGGGTAAACTGGATTTAAAGGTACAGCGCCAAGCAGGACTTCGCGGGCATTTTCTGCTGCGATACGGCGGCACTCTTGGAAAGCTTCTTTTGAGACATAGGCAACGTGTGGCGTTATGAGACAATTAGTTAATTGAAACAGCGGGTTGTCATTTGGGCTCCAACTATCGAGCTTGGCGGGCTCTTCCTCCGGGTCATCGAGTCCTGCTGAGGCAATCCAACCTTTAGTCAGCGCTTTGTACAACGCTTTATTGTCGATTAATTTGCCACGCGAGCCATTAATGAGAACAGCCGTTTGCTTCATTTTTCGCAGCTGCTCTGCACCGATCATACGATCAGTCTCAGGGGTATGTGGACACATTAAATTGACGATATCAGCGGATGCTAACAAAGGATCTAAATTCACTTTTTCAACGCCATGAGTCGCCATCAAACTAGCAGATACATGTGGATCGAAAGCGACCACAGTAAAGCCCAATGCCTGTATTTTTCGTGCGATATTTTGCGCAATTCTGCCAAAGCCAACTAACCCCCAAACACTCTCGCGAAATCGCTTAGGCACATTGCCATCGATATTCCAATGCCAGTTTCCCTGGCGGGTAAACTCGTGATAATCCGGAAGACGGCGGGCCAGAGTGAGAGCGAGTGAAATAGAGTGATCTGCCACTTCATCTAAACAATAGTCAGGCACATTAGTGACTTGAATACCGTGCTCGTAGCAGGCATCCACATCCAAGATATCAATGCCTATCCCATACCGGCAGATCACTTTACAGCGCTCTAGTTTTTCAATAGTTGCCCGTGGAATTTTAGCGTACTGCTGCAAAATCGCATCAGCATCAACCGCTAAGGTTGCCAGCCCTTCGCCACTTCTACATTGCAGGCCGATAACTTCTGCCCCTATAGGTTCAAGTACCGCTCGCTCTATCGCTAAATCCGGATAATCGTAATCACTTACATACACTTTGAACTTTTTCTCGCTCATTTCATTACATCCCGCTAGAAGCATTTATCTTCACACAAATGATTAGGTTTCTAACCATAATATCTTCTTAGTACATCATATCTGATATATCAGTGAATGATTTATACCTCAGCAATAACCTTAATGCAACTTTTTCAAAAAATATTGCTAATATTAGACGGATAATCACAGCCATTTAGCGCAAATAGTGGCTATTTTTTCGCGTTTATAAGCCTGATAAGATGGAAATCTAAAGAAAGTAATGCTATTTTGATGCCTAATATCTTAGATAACCACAGCACATCTAACTCATCATCTCTCAGTAAACAATGGTTGCTATTACATGAAAAAGTTCTGATTTTGGCCCCTGCACAAACAGCTAAGAATAGGCATAAATAACCGATTTTTTGCGCTGCATATCGCTACCAAACCCACATACTTTGAAGTAAAAACGTGCAACTAAAATAGAAGGCTACAGCATGCAACGCAGTAAAGCGGACCTCATTCAACGACCTCAATCTTTAACAGAAATTGTGACGGATAAATTACGACTATCAATCATGGAGGGAGATTTAGCGCTAGGTTTAACACTATCAGAAACAATGCTAGCGAATAAATTCGGTGTCAGTAAAACACCGGTCAGAGAGGCACTGTTCAGACTCAAGCAAGAAGGTGTTGTTGCAGTGATTCCACAAAAAGGCAGCTTTGTCTTTTTGCCCGACGCACAAGCCGCCAATGATCTGTGTGACTTTAGAGCTTACATAGAGCCACTTGGTTTGCAGGAGGCGTATCATGAAGGTGGGGATGAATTTCTAGATGAACTAGAAACTCTGGCGACAAAAATGAGACGAATGCTGAGTCGAGAAGACCTCGTTGGCTATCTGCGACTAGACACCCAGTTTCATCAAACATTCTTTAGTTACAGCAAAAACCCCTATTTACAAGACTCCTATGCACTAGTAGCAACCAAAGCCGCAGCGCTGCGCAGCCATATGTCAATGAGTCGTGAAAAAGCCGCTGCGTCGAACGTGCAACATGTCGAATTAGTTGAACTGCTAAATAGCGGCCAATTAGACCTCGCTTGCCAGTTACTTAAACGCCATATACTAGATATCAAACAGGCCTTTGTGGATAGTGTCAGCTAGCTAAAGACTACTGCTATAGAGTTGTATTATTTAAAGGTTTTATGAATTTTATTGCACTGTAGTTATTGTGCATTAAAATTATTCACAAACGGGTTCCGTCTCTTATCCACTAGACAGAACCCATTTATTTAGTGCCTATTAATAGGCTGCAGACGAGTAAGTAAGCTCGTAAGAGTGGCTGTATAGCTCAAAGATATTACCAAATGGATCTTCTACATAAACCATGCGGTAAGGCTTTTCACCAGGGTAGTATGAACGTACTTTTTCCATCCGTTGGCGCCCACCAAGGGATTCAATAATTTTCACTCTTTCCTCTAGATTTTCATCCTGCATACAGAAGTGAAAAAGGCCACGACGCCAGTATTCAAAGGGACGTTCTTCTTCAATCGTATTTGGAAATTCAAATAATTCAATCCCCACTCTGTCCCCAGTTGATAAATGCGCGATGCGAAAAGATCCCCAGTCAGGGCCAAACACGTCATCGCACATTTCTCCAATGGCACTGGCATCCTGCTTGATTTCGGTTGGGGGCATGATTAGGTACAGGCCTAATGCCTTTTGGTAGAACTCCACGGCTTTTTCAAGATCAGGAACGGTAATTCCTATGTGAGAGAAAGTTAATGCTGCCATTTTTACTCCTTAAACTAACTTAATAGTGTTATTTGATAATTTGTTAATGATGAAAGAAAGCTAGCTTCTGATTAGTGAGCTTCCAAGTATTGAACTAAATAGATTGACAATCGCCTTGCTCGCCCCTAACGATCTGCGGGCTTTGCCACTTTAGAATGACCGCTAGCGGATTTTGAACCGACTGAAAAAATTCGACTCAATAGGGAGGACAACTCCATGCGCCACATATCTATGCCCACTGCCATTAGAATAATTAAGCCCAAGACAATATTTTGCACTGAAGAGGGTGCCGCGTTTAAATTCAACCCATTTTGCACCATGACAATTGTCAGTGCGCCAATTAAGGTTGCCAGCACATTCCCACGCCCACCAGCCAGACTCGCGCCACCGACAACGGCGGCTGCTATAGCCTGCAGTTCTAACGTTTGACCGTAATTTGGAGAACCAGAGTTTAGCCGTGCAGACATCAAAATGGCGCCTACAGCAGTCATAAATCCCGCTATCACAAAAGTGTAAGTCTGTACTTTGCGAACATTAATACCCGAGAGCGCAGCAGCGGCTGGGTTACCACCTACTGCATAAATTTCCCGCCCTAATTTAGTAAAAGTCATCACGATTGCAGCCAGCGAAAAAAAGAACAACAAATAGATCAAAGGCAGTGGAATACCGAGTACTGTTCCGTAAAAGATAGTTTCTAAAAGGGGATCTAAAGAAAACACTGGAGATCCGCTATTAAAGGTTAGCGCTACGCCACGTAATGCGATAAGCGCAGCAAGGGTGGTAATAAATGATGGTATTCGACCGTACGCGGATACCCCGCCGATAATAAAACCTAACCCGGCTCCACACACTAATACCAACAGCAGCGCTAATGGCAATGGCAAACCGACAAACTTAAGCATATGTGCTAACACCATCGTCAACAGAGCCACCATTGATCCCGAACTCAAATCAATACCTGCGCCAATAATAACCACCGTTGCCCCTATCGCAATCAGCGCGACAATACTGACCTGTAGAGACAAGTTTGCTAAATTACCGCTATCCACAAACCTATCTGTGGTTGTGGCGACAATAATTGCGACTAACATCATAGCGATAAAGGGCCCAATTAACTGGGCGTCAAAAATACGTTTCATAGTGTTACTTCCTGAACATTCTCTGGATTATTTTCTACACTCGCTTGCACGAGATCGCTGTGTCTAAATTCTGAGGCTGCAGCCGTTCTAGTGATTTGTCCGTGGCTTACCACTGCGATTCGATCGCTCATTGCCAGTAATTCATCGTGATCAGAACTAATCAAAATGATAGATTTTCCCTGCGCGGTGAGCTTATTGATCAAGTGATACACGGCCAATTTAGCCCCGATATCGATACCTTGGGTAGGTTCATCAAAAATCAAAATATCAGCATCGGAAAATAGCCAGCGAGCAATTACGATTTTCTGCTGATTACCACCGGATAAAAAACCGACAGATTTATCATTGGCGAGCTTAGAAACTTCCAATTCTTGAATAAACTTAGCGGTTAATTGCTCCTCTTGCGCTAGGTTTAATAAACCACCGCGAGAGATAGCATTGAGGTTGGCCGCGGTAATATTGCCAGCAGCTGTGAAATTGAAAAACAAACCGTCAAATTTACGGTTTTCCGACACCATCCCCATGCCTAAATTGATCGCATCTATTTGGCTAGATAATTTTACGGCTTGCCCTTTAATTTTGATCTCACCAGAGACAACTTTGTGCACCCCAAACAGCGCATTGGCAATTTCAGTACGACCTGAGCCTAACACCCCACCCAGCCCAAGGACCTCTCCCTCACACAGCTGAAAAGACACATCCTTTACACCTTCATCCGTGACTAAATCACGCACTTCTAAAATAGTTTTGCGCCGCGTATTATTCTCTTTTGGGTAGTGTTCAGAGACCTCTTCACCGACCATCGCCGCAACGATCTGATCTATTTTAATGGCCGTTTCGCCACTTTTTCGAATGACACAGCCATTGCGCAAAATGCTCACTTCATCGACGATACGTTCAACTTCATCTAATCGATGAGAGACATATACGATAGCGCAGCCGGTGCTTTTTAAACGTCTAAGTAATTGATGCAAGCTTTCAATTTCCGCTTGCCCTAACGCAGCAGTGGGTTCATCCAAAATAATCATGCGCGCTTTGGCGGCGACCGCTTTTGCAATTTCAACTAGCTGCTGCTCGCCGACTGAAAGGTTTGCGGTGATAGCCTGTGGAGAAATATCAACGTCCATCTGTGCTAAAACGGCACTCGCCATTCGATAAGTCTCTTCCCAGTCCACTAAACCTAGTGCATTCTCGGGCAGACGCCCCAGATAAATGTTTTCAGCAACACTGAGGGTTGGCACAATAGAAAACTCTTGAAAAACCGTTGAGATGCCTTTGTTAGTTGCATCAATGGGGTCTTTAAACTGAACCGCTTGCCCGCGATAGAGAATGTCGCCAGCATCAGGTTTTTGTACACCTGATAGCATTTTTATCAAAGTGGATTTACCACATCCATTTTCCCCGAGCAGGCCATGAATGGCTCCTTCATAAAACTGTAAAGATATCTTGTCGTTAGCCAGCACCCCTGGATAGGATTTACACAAGTTAACCACTTCCCATAGTGGCGGGTTATTTTCTGTCATTGTTAGCCTCCCAAAGGATAAATTTGCTCGCTAGATTTATTCACTGCAAAAAAATCCTTTGGACCTGAGTGACCAGACTCACGCCCAAAGGACAAAGCTCCGTAGTGTGATTAGTATCCTTTTGAAGGTTTAGGGTATAGCGTCTCAGGCTGTTGCAGCACGTCGATAACATTGTCACGATCAACAATACTGGTCGGGATTTCTACCCAGCCTCCTACAAATGTTCCCGCTAGGGCATCTAAGGTGACATTCAGTGCTGATTGCCCCATCAAAAAAGGCGAGGTATTAACCGTTGCAGCGATAGTACCTGCAGCTATTTCTTCTAGGCCTGAGGTATCGCCGTCATTGCCAAGTATTGGCAGGTCGCGCTTACCCAATGCTTTAGCCGCGAAAGTAGCGCCAATTGCCATATTGTCATTAGCGGCAAAAATTAAGTCCAAATCCGGATGAGACTGCAGCATGTCCATCGCAGCAGTATTACCACCCTCCACATTCCACTTGCCATCTATAGACACTTTGACATTAAAGTTACCGGCCTTTTTGATCCCCTCTAGAAACCCACCCACTCGCTCAGTACTGTGATAACCTGGTTGGCCTTCAATAATACCGACATTCAACTTATCCCCTTTGGAACGTTCAATTGCCCACTGGGCAATTTTATGAGTGCCGGTGCGCTGACCGTAACCGACAACTGCGTGAATAGGGGTAGGGAAACTGGGGATATCTGAGTTGATCATAACTACAGCTATCCCTTTATCCACGGCTTTCTTCAGTAGTGGAGCCGCGGCAAATTCATCGTGTGTGCCAAAAATAATGGCATCGACATCCTGCGTTAAGACATCTTGTATCATGCCCATCTGCCCATTGATGTCTGCACCCGACTGTGGAGCCAGCATGAAGACTTCAACCCCTTTTTTCGCTGCGACTTGCTTGATGCCCTCTCCCACAGCGATGTAATAATTAAACTCTGTTGCCGGTGGCATATAGGCCACTCTGAACTTTTCTTTTTTCGCTTTTATGGTATCCATCGATGCCTGCGTTCCCTCCTTAAGAGGCACTGGTGTCGGATATCCGCCCGCTTGTACTACCATTGCTGTTGTCAGCAACATGCCAACAGTCGCCGCTTGAGTTATTAATGATTTTATTGTTGTTTTCATAGATTACCCTTTTATTTAAATTAACCAGCAAAAGGCTGATCGGCTATACCTTGCACCCCAGGTTTGAAGGCAAATAACCCGCCAGAACCCGGTTCAGCTTGTATTCTTTGAGCAGGTGTCATCAGACAAGAAGTAGTGATGTACAAAATATCAAGATTCACTCCACCAAAAGCACAGCAGGTTGGCTTCCAAACCGGTAGTTCAATCACTTGCTCTACGTTTCCTGCTGCACTTCGACGCACCACTCTCCCCCCTTCCCATTCGGCGTTCCAAACGCCGCCTTGTGAGTCAACACAGGAGCCATCTGGAAAACCCGCTGCTGCGGATAAATCGGCATACACCCTCTCCCCCAGCAGCGGATTTTCTGGCTGATAGTCAAAAGCCATAATTTGTCGTTTCGGCGTATCTGCAAAGTACATCACATCGCCAAGTGGACTGAAGCAGATGGAATTAGCACATGAGATATCAGCCAACAGCCTTGTTACGCTAAGATCACTATTGACTCTAATGACACTTGAGTCAGCTGCCGATGTCACATCATTCATGCCACCTACAATAAAATTGCCATGACGGTCGACTCGTCCATCGTTGAGCCGTGTTTCTAAATTAGCGGCCTCAAAAGAGTGAAGACAGGCTAACTCTCCACTGTGCAAACTATAAAAAGAGATGCGATCAACAA
>Ga0209292_1005769_pt1 | contig 12478 bp, 12 predicted proteins | sample GOMGulsemesocosm_2_FD_184634 | JGI IMG/M metagenome (GOLD analysis project Ga0209292, IMG submission 184634) | Methane-oxidizing microbial communities from mesocosms in the Gulf of Mexico - GOM9C Gulf of Mexico (SPAdes) (version 2) | ecosystem: Environmental > Aquatic > Marine > Cold seeps...
GGATTTTATCAAAAAAAAATTTATAGTCCAAGTAATAAATGATGATTTTTAGCGCTATTTTTAAATATTCAATTATCTAAAGGGTTTATAAAAAAGTTTATTGGACCAACCATAAAATAAATAACCCGAATATAATTAAACTAACACCGATATTACGGATAGAAGCAGGAGACTCCTCGGCTAACTTCAGAACATAGTTTCGCCACTTATTAGGGAAAAAAGCAGGAATTAAGCCTTCAATTATTAATGCGATAGCTAATGCCATCAATAATGTATCTAACATTTTTCCTCTCTTAAATATTGGTTAGGTGTTCAGTGATTAGCGCTATATCAATAAAATCATATAAAAGTAAATCGCAGATACTAAAAAGCCATGACAAGTCATGGCTTTTTTATTAAAAAAGGTAGGCTATTTTTTTACTTTAGCGCCATCTTTTAAGTAGTTAAAGAAATCACTATCGGGTTTAACCACTAAGATATCACTTTTACTACTGAAACTTTTTTCATAAGCTTCAAGACTACGGTAAAAACTAAAGAACTCAGGGTCTTTGCCGTATGAATCAGCATAGACTTTAGCCGCTAATGCATCGCCATCACCACGCATTTCTTGTGCGTCTTTTTGGGCAGTTGCCAGCATTACAGTTACTTTAGCATCTATCGTTGCACGAATAATTTCCGCTTGCTCTTGACCTTGAGAACGATGCTCTTTGGCTACTGCAGAACGCTCTGCACGCATACGGTCGTAAATCGACGCGCTTACTTCAGCAGGTAAATTAATTGCTTTGATACGTACATCAATTACTTCAATACCTAGATCTTCACGGCTACTTGCTGCACTTGCTAAGGCTTTTGCCATAATTGAATTACGATCACCTGAAACGATTTCTTTAATCGTGCGGGTACCGAATTCGGTACGTAGACCATTATTCACTTTTTGCTTCAATAATGCTTTAGCATTTTCTACTGAGCCACCAGTACGTAAGTAAAAGGTTGAAAAATCGACAATTCGCCATTTAACAAATGAGTCGACAATTAAATCTTTTTTCTCAGATGTTACAAAACGATCTGGTGTTTCATCAAGTGTTTGAATACGCGCATCAAGTTTACGAACAGTGTTAATAAACGGTATTTTGAAATTTAAACCGGGTTCATACACTTTCATTTGACCACTGTCAGCGTCACGTTTAATTTTTGAAAATTGGAAAACAATACCACGTTGACCTTCAAAAATAACAAAAACAGAAGAAAACGTTAACATCAAAATTAAGACAATTGTTGCAATTATAAAATTTTTCATTGCTTAATTTCTCCCATCGTTAAATCTGTCTGAACGACCTGACATAGCAGGAGCAGAACTTGAGGTATTAATCGGCTGATTTATACGTGTCTGGCTTTGCGTCATAGGACGTTGACCTGAAGACTGGTTTTGCATAATTTTATCTAATGGTAAATACATCATGTTATTACCACCTTCCACATCAACCATTACTTTACTGGTATTTGCGTAAACGCTTTCCATCGTTGATAAATACATACGCTGACGAGTAACTTCTGGCGCAGCTTTGTATTCTGGTAATAATTTATTAAATTTAGCAACTTCACCTTCAGCGTCTAATACCGTTTGTTGCTTATATGCAATGGCTTCTTGTTCCATACGTTTCACTCGTCCACGTGCGCGCGGTTCAATACCACTTGCATAAGCTTCAGCTTCACGTAAAAATCGAACTTCATCTTCTTGTGCAGATATCGCGTCATCAAAAGCATCTTTTACTTCTTCAGGAGGACGTGCATCTTTAAAGTTAACGTCGACAACTATTAAACCTAAATTATATGGTGTAATAATTTTATCGAGCTCTTGCCACACATCTTGGCGAACAGCTTCACGGCCACTTGTTAATATGTCATCCATTTTGGCATGACCCACAACATAACGTAATGCACTATCTAGTGACTGGCTTAAACTATCATCAGCATTAGTTACACTGAAGATATAATTGCGAGGATCAACAACACGATACTGAATTTGCATCTCTACACGTACAACGTTTTCATCTTGTGTCAGCATAAAACCGGCAGCAGGCATTTCACGTGTTGTTTGGATATCTACAGGAATAATACGCTCTGCAAAAGTCCACTTCCAACGTAACCCTGGATCTACTGTTCCCGCATATTGACCAAAGCGTAAAACAATACCTTTTTCAGCTTCTTTAATAGTATAGAAACCACTAAAGCCGTACACGAGAATACCGACGATAAGTGCGATAACAATACCGACACTTGATGCGCCTTTATTACTGCCACCACTTGATGATTTCCCACCAAAAATCCCGCCAACTTTGTTGCCAATATCTTTCAGTAAATCGTCTAAATCTGGTGGCCCTTGATTCTTGTCACCTTTCTTTTTCCAGGGGTCTTTATCATTATTCCCCGGTTCATTCCACGCCATGGTCTTCTCCACTTACGGTAAGTTTAAATGAGTTCTAAACTGATTTTACTCAATATCGGTAATATATCAGTCTGTTAACGTTCAATAAAGCCTTCTATATCAGCTTCATTAAGTTTAATTAATCTATTCCATTCTCTTGCTGGTAATTTTATCTCTAATAAACAATTTCCGTGCTCATCATAACTTTCATTATCAATACAGTTTAACTGATAAAAAACACCTCGGGTTTTACCTTCTTCTGGTGGTAAACATAGGCGGTACTTAACTATTTCTCTTCCTAAGCGCTCTGCTAATGCTTGAAAAAGTAATTCAATGCCCAAACCTTTTTGAGCTGACAACCATACCCTTATCGGTAAACCCGTGTCGTCTCGATCAATGCGCGGTTCAATGTTTTCTAGCGCATCTATTTTGTTACAAATTAATAATTGTGGTACATCACCCGCGTCTATTTCTTTTAATACGGCTTCGACTTGCTCAATATTCTCAGTGCGACGCTCGTCGGAAATATCAATAACATGCAATAATAATTCAGCTTCACGAGTTTCTGTTAACGTCGCTTTAAATGCAGCGACTAGATCATGAGGTAAATGACGAATAAAACCTACCGTGTCAGCTAAAATTGCTCGTCCCACGTCTTCAACTTCAATTTTTCGCAAAGTTGGGTCTAAAGTAGCAAATAGTTGATCGGCCGCATAGACATCAGCCTCTGTTATTTTATTAAATAATGTAGATTTACCCGCATTGGTATAGCCAACTAAAGAAAGCGTTGGTATTTCGGCACGCGTTCTTGCTCGTCGTCCCTGTTGGCGTTGCTTCTCTACCTTTGCTAATCGCTTGCGGATGTTCACCATACGGTCACGTAATAATCGTCTATCAGTTTCTAGCTGTGTTTCACCAGGGCCACGTAAGCCAATACCACCCTTTTGTCTTTCAAGGTGTGTCCAACCACGTATCAATCGAGTGCTCATATGACGAAGTTGTGCTAATTCAACCTGTAACTTACCTTCATGAGTACGGGCTCGTTGCGCAAAAATATCTAAAATTAGCGTGGTACGGTCTACAACCCTACATTGGCATAATGCTTCAATATTTTTTTCTTGTGACGGTGCAAGTGTATGATTAAAAAGTACTACGTCAGCTTGATAAAGGGAAACAGCTTCAGCAATCTCTTCAGCTTTGCCGCTACCGACAAAAAATTTGATATGGGGAGTATTACGCTTACCGGTAATTACAGTAAGTGCATTAATACCCGCGGAACTTACAAGCATTTCAAATTCTTGTAAGTCTTCGCGTGCATTTTCATCAGGGAAATCAAGATGAACAAGTATAGCTTGTTCACCTGCTTCATAACGATCAAACAATTGAGTAGTACCTATAAAACTAAATAGCTATACCAAAACGTATTTTTGGCGAATAATTTTTTGGCCTACAACCAAACTCAATACAATCATTAATCTTGCTGTTCCTGATTATAATCACCGGGTTGCGGTGCAGGCATAGTGGTAACAGCCCGTGAAGGAACTACGGTTGAAATGGCATGCTTGTACACCATTTGACTTACTGTATTTTTAAGTAAGATAACGAACTGATCAAATGACTCTACTTGTCCTTGTAATTTTATGCCATTAACTAAATAAATTGCTACTGGAATGCGATCACGACGTAAAGCATTCAAAAATGGGTCTTGTAAAGATTGCCCCTTTGCCATTGTTTGGCCCCTTTTTTGTTATTTTTGATTAAAGTATTGTTCTATATTTATGCATAAAGCTAGTTAGTTACTATGCAACTGTTTTTATTATACATCAAGGTTTAAAGTTTGCTTACTTCAGATAAAATTAGTTCTAAATTATTTTCGTCTTCCATATGCAACCATTGTAAATTTGGCCAATTTCTTAACCAGGTTAACTGTCTTTTCGCTAATTGCCGCGTTGCACAGATCCCCTTGAATACCATTTCGTCATGGTCAACTTCATTATCTAAGTATTCCCACATCTGTCGATATCCGACGCAACGAATGGATGGTAAATTTTCATGTAAGTCATCACGCTGTTTCAACTTAACAACTTCGCTTTGAAAATCTTGTGCAATCATTTGCTTAAAGCGTAGCTCGATTCGTGCGTGTAAGTCTTTACGCTCTTTCGGGGCTATGGCAAACTGCAATACATCACCACCAAGTTGCTGACCTTTAACTTTGGTTAATTCGGTCATGCTTTTACCGGTAATACGATAGACTTCCAACGCACGTATTAAACGTTGAGGGTCATTTTGATGAATACGCTCAGCAGAAATAGGATCAATATTTGCTAATTGCTGATGCAAATATTCCCAGCCGTGCTCACTCGCCTCATTTTCAATCACTTGGCGAATTTCAGCATTTGCTGATGGTAAAGGCGAAATGCCATCGATTAAGCTTTTGAAATACATCATGGTACCGCCTACCAACAAAGGTATGCGATTGTTTGCTCTAATTTTTTCAATTTCGGTCAATGCATCTCGACAAAAATCTGCAGCAGAATAACTTTCACTCGCATCAATTAAATCAATTAATCGATGCGGATACTTAGCGAGTTCTTCTGCTGTGGGTTTTGCCGTGCCTATGTTCATATCTCGATAAACTAACGCGGAATCAACACTGATAATATCGCAAGGTAAAGCATCATGAAGTGCCATCGCCAATGCAGTTTTACCTGAGGCAGTAGGCCCCATTAAACAAATTACTGGCGGTAGTTTACATGGCTTTGTGTCAATACTCGGTGTTAATAAGGATGCAGACATGAATTTATTAGGTATTCGTTAACTTCGTTATAGCTGATGTAAGGTCTATTACTACAGAATTCAAGCGTAACACGGGTTCAAATGATGAATTAAGTTGCTGTTCGCCAGTAACCAATAAGTTTTGAGCTTGATGTTGTGAGTATGATTGCGCAACCAATAGCCCTGCAAAGGCCTGCTGCCAATCATTCTCCGTTAAACTGATAACGTCATCATCATCGTTTTCCATTAAGCTTTCTAATAATTCAACAAAACTAAAATTAACATCTTTATTCCTTAGCAACGCTGGAAACTGTCGTACTTGTAGACTTGTTTTATTGAGTACCGTCGAAACAATACCGAGTTTGCCTAAATTTTCTTGCTGACTCTCTACAAAAGCTACCTGTTGTTGCGTTAAGGTTATTTTTAACGGCAGCAACAGCGGCTGACTAATAAAACCTTGCTGCCAACGATTTTTCACTTCAATAAACTTCAATGCTTGCTCTATTTTATTTAGCGCTAATAATTGAAGTTTATCGTCGAGCATCACCACGGCATACTTTTCATCAAGCACTTTAATAAGCCTTGATGATTTGCTACTAATAGGAGCTTTAGTCTCAGCATCTGAACTGTCTGCCGGTGACAGAGGTGTCATTAAGGTTTGATAAGCTTGAGCTGCATTACGACTAACTTGGTTATTAGTATGTGTATACGAAGCTTGAGCTTGTTGGTTATTACTTTGATACGGCTGGTGAACATCGGTAACTTTTGTTAATGGCTTAATATAATCTCGTGTAGCTTGATGTGCATTAGTATGTGTTATTGCTTGGCTTTGCTGAGTATATTCAACCGTATTTACCGCTGCTTCTGGAAAGTCGGCAGGTGAACTTTCAGCGTCAGAATGAAAGTCCCCGGTTATGTTATTGGTTAATGCTTTATTACAAACAGAATAGATAAAATCATGAATATAACGGCCTTGATGAAAACGTACTTCATGTTTTGCCGGGTGAACATTCACGTCAACTTCACGGACATCAAGCGTTAAGAAAAGCACAAAAGCCGGATAAGTATCACTAGGTAACATGTCACTGTAAGCTTGTCGTATGGCATGATTAATTAATTTATCTCGCATCATTCGGCCATTAACATAGCTAAAAGATAAATCATTTAGGTTACGCGAAAAGCTAGGTAATCCCACCCAACCCGATAAATGCAAATCACCATGCTGACAATCGACTTCTAAGGCGTGGTCAATAAATTTTTGTCCACAAATTTGAGCAACACGTTTGCTATATTGGTTTTTATTAGCTGCCGCTTTGAAGTGTTTAATCACTTTATGGTTGTGCGATAAAATAAAGCTGACATCGAACCGCGCTAATGCCATGCGTTTGATGACTTCTTCAATATGAGTAAATTCAGTTTTTTCTGTACGCATGAACTTGCGTCTTGCTGGCGTATTGAAGAACAAGTCTACAACATCAATCGTAGTTCCATTTGGATGAGCTGCCGGCTGTAATGTCACGGCCATATCTCGCCCTTCAGCGTTAGCTTGCCAAGCAGATTCTTGTTCAGCAGGTTTGGAGGTTAAAGATAAACGAGCAACAGAGCTAATACTAGCGAGTGCTTCGCCACGAAAACCTAAACTACAAATCCCCTCTAAATCGGTTAAGTCTTTAATTTTACTGGTCGCGTGGCGACTTAGGGCTAACGATAATTCACTTTTAACAATACCTGAGCCATTATCACTAATACGTATACGCTTTGCGCCGCCCTTTTCGATATCTATTTTTATTGTCGTCGCACCAGCATCTAGGCTATTTTCAACTAATTCTTTAACGACAGATGAAGGGCGCTCGACCACTTCGCCAGCGGCAATTTGGTTAGCAAGACGAGCAGGAAGAATTTCTATGGTCATAGTATATTATTATTTAAAGAGTGATATTAATCGGCACGAGGAATTGTTAGTGTTTGACCGATGCGTACTATATTCGATGATAAATTATTTGCCTTTTTCAATTGCCTGATAGAAACTTTATATCGTTGAGCAACCACGGATAAAGATTCACCACGAGTAACTTTATGCTCTTTTCTTTTAGTCCCGGCATACAAGCTCCCGTCAGGAGGATTACGCACAAAAAACTTATCTATAGCAGTAAAAATAGCTTTGGCTAATTTTTGTTGATGATTTGCATTATTGAGGTTTCGTTCTTCTTTATGATTGGATATAAAACCAGTTTCAATGAGAACTGAGGGAATGTCTGATGACTTTAATACTGCAAGGCTTAAACCTTCTGGTTTTTTCTTATGTAATTTAGTCACCTTTTTCATTTCTTTAATTACATCTTCAGCAAATTCATAACTGCTTCCCATCGTATATTCTTTTTTCATATCAGCTAATGTAATCGCTAAGTTTTTATCCTTGGTTTTCTTTATGGTTTCACCCGCACCACCAAGCAGTTCAGACTCTTTTTGTCTGTTAGCAATCCAACGAGTGAACTCTGAGTTCGCGCGTCGAGTAGATTGTACCAATACAGAAGCGCCATTAGGCTTTGAAGAGGTAAAAGCATCGGCATGAATGGATATTAATAAATCCGCTTTATTTTTACGTGCAAGTTCAGTTTTGCGGTTATGGTTTACGTAATAATCACCTGTGCGGATCATTACCGCTTTCAACCCTTTTTGATTATTAACTAATTTAGCCAGTTTTTTAGCTACTTTTAAGGTCACTATTTTTTCATAGGTACCTTGGGGGCCAATAGAACCGGGATCTTCACCACCATGGCCGGCAACAATAGCTACAACTATTTCTCGCTTATTTGCACTGGTTGAATTCGTTACTTTGCCCACTCTGCTTTTATCATATAAATCAATAACCAACCTATTACCATATTGCCCAGCAGGAGCAAGAGGGAAAACAGCTAGGGAATAATTATCAGCTAAATCCAATACTAAGCGTGTTGTTCCTTTCGCTTTTGAATTACTGGTACGGATGCGTTTAATGCGTTTGTCTTTTTTCAGGATATTTTTAAACGAAACATGATTTTTACTATTTTTAAAATCAATGACCAAACGTTGGGGATTCTTTAAACTAAAATATTTGTAATCTGGTTTTTTACTTAAATCAAAAACAATACGAGTATTTTCAGGGGCAGGCCAAACACGAACACCGTCAATACTATTGCCATAGGCAGGAAATAAGAACCCAGCGAGTAATAATATGGCTAATAGCAGCGATCGTGTGTTCATTAAATTTTCCTAACAGCTTTGTTATTTTTACTAATAATCCGCAAGCAGGGTTAATACTTGTTCGCCTAAAGCGGTTTTAGCTTGCATAGATAAGGTTCTTTGTTCATCACTATACGCTAAGTTGATTTGTAAATCAGGTGCCTTAATCATACCCTGACCTTTTTCCGGCCACTCAATAAAACAGCAGCAATCTTCAGCAAAATAATCACGGATCCCCATATACTCTAATTCCTCAGGATCAGATAAACGATATAAATCAAAATGATATACTTGCCACTCATTTAAATCATAAGGTTCAACTAAAGTATAGGTTGGGCTTTTAACATGGCCATTATGCCCCATACCTTGAACAAAACCTCGTGTTAAAGTGGTTTTACCTGCGCCTAAATCACCATACAGATAAACAACAAGACCCTGTTTAAGTGAATTCTTAACAATATTAGCCAGTTTTTTTCCCATGGCTATCGTTGCTGACTCGTCTGCTAAATGGTAGTTTTTGTTTGTAAGTATTTCTTTCATCAATTATTTTCTAACGTTTATTAAATTTTATGATTAACTAATTGCCCCAAAATGGGTAGTAAATCATCCGTCAATACGGTTATTTTATCATGATTTTCAGTAATAATATCAGTTGCTTTTCATGAATATAAACAAGTCGGCACGTTGCCTTGGTAAGTATTCGACTATTATTGTTTGGCATGGCACTTTCCTAAACTATATTCTGCCAAGATAATTAGCTTATTCGATCACTTTCCAGTCAAAGTCTACGTGGATATTGCTAACTAATCGCTCATTAAGCGAGTTAGACTTTAGCCCAATAGTTAATATATTGGCTTCTCTGCTTTTGCTTTGTCCAAGCATATTGGCCTAGTTATCAAAGGATATACTGTGATCTTTTAACACTTGCTTCGCAGAAAATGTGGCTTGTGGTAAACTTGCTTAAAATAACTTTGTATCCATTATTTTCACCTAGAGCATTACGCTACTATTCATTTAATTTGCTTATGATAACTTTTCAATTATGACGTCACCCCAAATAAACTATCAAGAATTAGCCGACAAAATTAAACTTTGGGGGCAAGCATTAGGTTTCTCTCAAGTTGGGTTTAGTGATATTGATTTATCCAGTCATGAGCAAGCGTTAACACAATGGCTTGAGAATAATTATCATGGTGAAATGGATTACATGGAAAGACACGGTTTAATGCGTGCTCGTGCGCAAGAACTCGTTGAAGGTACGACTAGAGTAATTAGCGTACGTATGGATTATTTACCTACTGATGCAAAATTTGCCAGGACACTTAAAAAGAAAGATCATGCTTACATTAGTCGTTATGCATTAGGCCGTGATTATCATAAATTAATTCGTAAGCGCCTTAAGCAACTTGGCGATAAAATCAGTGAGTATTGTGAAAATTTTAACTTTCGTCCGTTTGTAGATTCTGCACCAATTTTGGAACGACCTTTAGCTGAAAAAGCCGGTTTAGGTTGGGTTGGCAAACATTCTTTATTGATTAATAAAAGTGCTGGATCATGGTTTTTTCTAGGTGAACTTTTAGTTGATATCCCCCTACCCACGAATGAAAAATCGAGCAATGAATGTGGTAATTGTGTTTCCTGTATTAAAATTTGCCCAACTCAAGCTATTGTGGCTCCCTATGTTGTCGATGCCCGTCGTTGTATTTCTTATTTAACCATTGAATTAAGAGATGCTATACCTGAAGAATTTCGGCCGTTGATTGGTAATAGAATATATGGCTGTGATGATTGCCAGTTAATTTGCCCGTGGAATAAGTTTGCCAGTATTACCGCTGAAGATGATTTTTCGCCACGTCAAAATCTCGATGATGTTGAATTACTAATATTATTTAATTGGGATGAAGCATCATTTCTTGCTAAAACAGAAGGTTCACCAATTCGTCGTATTGGTTTTCAAAGTTGGCAACGCAACATTGCCGTTGCAATTGGTAATGCGCCTTATAGTGAAATAAATGTAGCAGCATTAACCCATAACTTACAAAACGCAGAACCTATGGTAGCAGAGCACATTGAGTGGGCAATCGCTCAGCAGCTAGCAAAGCTTAACTCAATAACTTTACAAGAAAAACAACAAGTAAAAAATCAACGCCTAACTGCTCGTTTAATTCGTAGTGTTGAAAAAGGCTTACCACGAGATGCTTAAGCTTAATCCTTAGCTGGCGCGGCATTTGCCCATTTAAGTTTAAGATTTTCAATAGCCGCTAAACCACTACCTTCTATCTTGGACGATAACAACATTTCAATAGCTTCATCACCCAATTTTTTATGTTCCGTCGCAAAGTCATCACTTTGCTTTATCATGATCAATATCTTTAACAAACTCATGGTTAATTTAATATTATTGGGTGTTAAGCGTAAAGCTTGCTCTATAGCGTCAAGTGCGGGCTGCATCCGTTTTTTTTCAAAATGTTCTACAGCCATACTATTCAGTTGCTTAGGCGTATAATTAATCTCTGATCTTTCTATAATTTCTTGTTCTATGTATTTATTGATCACTTGGCTGGTGAGTGAGTCACCTGATACTTGATTACGAATAGCATCTAACATTTTTATGGCTTCTTCACGCATACCTAACTCGTGAAACACTTTAACTTTATCTAGATTGTCTTCTATCTGGGTTGAGGCTTTTAGGTTAACGTGATTTTCAACCAGTGTTGTGGCTTTTTCACTTTGTTCACGGACATTAAACAAACGCGCTTTAACGACCAGTAATTGCTGCTTAAACTCAGCGGAATCACCGTAATCATTTTCTAATCGATCGATATATTTATCAGTTTGTAATAATACTTTGTTTGAACGTTCATCGGTAATCGCATTTGCAAAATCAATACCTGAACGAATCACATTTAAGATCAACTCAGGTGAATCATGAATTGAATTTTTCGCTTGCTGAGCTATATTTCGAGTGGCGATATACTGCCCTTCATGATCATGATTTAAGCGTGCTAAATCCCATGATTTTTTATTACGTTCAATGTTTCTAGGTGACAACGCCGTTGCTTTTTTAATTTCGTCGTAAGCGTTATCGTATTGCTCTTGTTCAATATAATACTGAGCTAATAAGTCGTGCACACCAAAGCGGGTTTCTGGATTTTTAGTCAACTTCTCAAGCAATTTGTTAATTTCATCAATACGTCCTTGCTTAAGTAAAGATTTTACGTAACCTAAGTACACCCAAGCATATTTATAAGTAGTTAACAATTCTTGAAAAAATGTCTCAGCGGCTTTGAATTCTACTAAATTCAATAATGACTCACCTTTCATGCGCATAATATTAGCGTGATACTTTTCTAAACCAGCATCAAGTAAATGTCGATCTGCACAATACACAGCCTTAGAATAATTTTTGGTATCAATAGCACGGTAAATATTAAAAAGTTGTTTTTTAGTTTGTAGCGTGTGAATAAGGCGTTCTTGTACTTTTTTATAAGCTAAAGGTTTTACCCAGAAATCATCGGGCTGTAATTCAACGATAGAGTTAACTAACGCTTCACTGGTTTCTGCACTCAAAAAAATCAATACTGTAGTTTTATTAACATACCCCTTGAATTTTAACTCTTCAAGTAAATGAAAACCGTCTTTGTCGCTGTTCACATTGAACGAGCAAATCACCACATGAAACTTAGTGTTTTTACATAAACGAACACCATAATAAGCATTCTCTGCGCATTTTACATACCGAATACCTAAATCATATAGCGCATGCTTTAACGTATCATGCACTAAAAGATTATCGTCTATTAATAAAACTTTTAGCTGAGAAAAATCATCTAATTCATTTTTTTCAGTGATTTCCATTTATTATTTACCCTGCGATAGTTTTATTTCTGTCGATTTTCTGCGTTGTTCACATAGGCTAACGACAGTTTGTTTTTCGCTATTTGTACAATTTTTCCAAGCAAGTATTTCATCAATATGACGAAAGCACCCCATACAAATGTCATCATTGTTTAAACAGCAACTTCTCACACAGGGACTAGCAACTGCTATTTCATT
>Ga0209292_1005770_pt1 | contig 12477 bp, 10 predicted proteins | sample GOMGulsemesocosm_2_FD_184634 | JGI IMG/M metagenome (GOLD analysis project Ga0209292, IMG submission 184634) | Methane-oxidizing microbial communities from mesocosms in the Gulf of Mexico - GOM9C Gulf of Mexico (SPAdes) (version 2) | ecosystem: Environmental > Aquatic > Marine > Cold seeps...
TTCATATCGCTAACATAGCGCCCGTTAGTTAATATTACTAACAACCGCTCGCTTAGCTCAGTTGGTTAGAGTACTTGCATGACATGCAAGGTGTCACAGGTTCGAGTCCCGTAGCGAGCACCATATTCAGGTTTATTACAAACCTATAAAGACCGGAACATCCTAATTCATCAGGATTTTCCGGTTTTTTTATGTCCTAAACAATTTTATGCCGGTCCGTGACATCCCCACTTTTTAGGAGTACTTTTAGTAGTACCAGACAAATCTATCAAGTTGCGGTACTCCAAAATGGCAAAATTAACTAAACCATTAACCAACACAGAAGTTAAACAAGCAAAACCAAAAGAAAAACTATATAAGCTTAGTGATGGCGGCGGTTTATTATTAAGAGTAAAAACGAATGGTTTTAAAACTTGGATATTTGATTACTATAAACCCCACACAAAATCACGTACTAGCATTGGTTTTGGTACATATCCTGAAGTTTCATTAGCCAGTGCCAGAAAAAAGCGTGACCATGCTCGCGAACTTATAGCCAACAATATAGATCCTAAAGAATATAAAGACGATAAACACCGTGAACAATTACTTTCCGCTAGTAATACATTTAAAAGTGTCGCTACAGACTGGTTTGCCATTAAAAAAACAAACATTGCAGAAAATACCGCTAAAAGCTTATGGCGCAAATTTGAAAACCACGTATTCCCCAAACTAGGTCATCGACCAATTGACAAAGTGTTAGCACCGGAAGCTATTGAAGCATTAAAACCGTTAGCGGCAAAAGGTAACTTAGAAACGACAGGGAAGATAATCGGTCACTTAAACAATGTAATGAACCATGCGGTTAATACGGGGATATTACACCATAACCCCTTGTCTGGTATTCGTAGTGCCTTTCAACCCCCTAAAGCAACTAATATGGCAACCATTAGACCAAATGAACTTGGTAAGTTAATGAATGACATTAGTTACGCCAGCATTAAGTTAGTTACTCGTTGTTTAATTGAGTGGCAATTACATACCATGACCCGACCTAGTGAAAGCGCCAAAGCACAATGGTCTGAAATAGATTTTGAAACTAATCTTTGGACTATACCTGCCGAACGAATGAAAATGAGGCTTGAACATAAAGTACCTTTAACACCACAAACCAAAGAGATTTTAGCACGATTAAAACCTATCAGCGGTGACAGAACACACCTGTTCCCTTCTTATATCAACCATCACAAACATTGTAATGTTGAATCTGCAAATAAAGCGTTAAGCCGCATGGGTTACAAAAATAAATTAGTGGCTCATGGTCTACGTTCTTTAGCGAGCACAACACTTAATGAACAAGGACATGATCCTGATGTAATTGAAGCCGCACTCGCCCATGTTGATAAAAACGAAGTTCGCCGTGCTTATAACCGAGCAGAGTATCTTGAACGTAGACGTGTATTAATGTGCTGGTGGTCACAGCACATTGAAACAGCAGCAACAGGGAAAATAAGTACTGAATACAACATTAAGCATTTAAATGTTGTTTAACGATGGAAATACTCGAAAATATAGCTTAATAAACGTTATGCAAATTTTAACACACGATCTTAGGAATATCCCGCCATTTACTGGTGTAACTCGGCGACAAAAATTCTCGCCGCATATGCCACTTTTCATTGATACCTTCCGCCGTCACTTTTAATGCATCATTACCATAGCGATTATTACCCCCGTAATAGTAGTGCATCAGTTCAGGGTTATCATCGCTTGCTGAAAACATATCATGTTGCATGAACTGACTGTTTGCTAATTCTATCGCCCCTATTCCGCAACGATAATAGTTAACGCCACTTAAATAAATATCGTTAATGCCCGCCGAGATTGCCGTAGCGATGGTAAGAGTATTATCCGTCGCTACAGTAAATTCATGGATAATCGACTTATTATAATAGTTATCATCATGTGGCGAGCTAGCGGCAAAGATAACAAGGCGTTTTATCAATGACTGCTGTTGTCTAACTTTACGACCAACAATTGCACCATGAATCACTAAAGCCGTATTTAACGAATATCTATCATTTACACGTTGCCCAAAACTTCGTGTCGAAAATATTTCTTTTTTTGGCTGCCTAAAATCATCCCACGACAAACAAGAAATCCCATTCAACTCGTTCACAGTGCGTTCAACAACCACACTAAATTGAGTGCGCATTAATTTGGGTGACTGGTTAGCTAAATCCCACCCGGTATTGATACCTAATTCGATTACCAGATTACCTAAAGCGGCCTAAGTAAGTTATTTTATTTATTAATTATTAATTATTAATTATTAATTATTAATATCTAAAGATCATTTTGCCACAATAGACATTAGCTATTTACCTGAAATACTGACTTGGATTAGATTTTGTATCGATAACGCCTACATAAGCGGAAATTTAATGTTCTTGTTATGTTAAATTAAACACACCCAAAATCTCTACGAATATTTTTAGCTATACCACCAAGATCAGGAAACATTGTTGCATCAGACACCCCTAATTTTTCTAATTGCTTGCGTATAGCTTGTTTCACTTGTTTAGGAATTATTACGGAGTCTATGTTTACCTGCTCATTTTGAGGTTTAAAAGGGCTGTCTGATAAACACTCCAAATCTTCTTCTACTTTGATTGAGAAAGGAAAAAGTGTAAAGCACCCTTCTTGAGCAGCTACTCGATCATTGATTAAGCTAGGGTGGAATGCAGTAAGACGGTTCCAATCAGTCATATCAGAGGTGCTTGGTGTTGCATGCCAGCTTTTAGGTGAATAAGTATAAACAATGGCATCTGTATTATCGTGAGTAGGATTCTCTACAGCAAAGTAGAGTGCCTTAAGGGGGTTAGTTGACCAATCTAATAAACGAGTAGGAACTCCATAATGTTGAGCGTGAATCATTATTTCTAACTTGTTTTTTGGTTCTTTTTCCATGAACCTAACGGCATGCTTCATAAATTTATCTAAGATCGATTGTTCTACGCCACGCCACCCCATGCAGTAGCTGTTCGATATTTTGTTTGATTTAATTCTTGCGAACGATGGTAGTAATTCCCATTCTATATTTGCATGACCTCGAAACATCTGCGACGCATGAAGCTCATGACCTTCGACTTCTTTTAAGAAATCAATTACTGAAGAAACCAAAGATACGCTCCTTAAACATCATGTTTATTATGTAGACTTCTCAGCAATGTCCGTCTACCTGAATACGCACTAATCTACCCTAATTCTTTTTAATTTCAAATATCTAATTTTTTATATAAATTAGAGCCTTTAACAATTATCAAGTAGCTCTTAAAACAGCCTGACTTTAAATGTACGGCTAGCAACCGAAACTTCTCATCACCCTGGTTAATGTAATATCCATACCATATCGAACGTAGCCAACATCAAGCGCTTTATATTTTGCTGCCGTCACTCTGTGCCCTGTCACCTTTTTAACAGCAACGCCGATACGTTGAGCGTAATTCCTGCTTGAAAAGTAGTAGTCATATTCATCGCCGAACACTTTACTCGCCCATTCGTCGTTCTCAACTTCCTGTAGTGCAATAACATCAGCATCAAGTTGTTTGGCATACTTAGCAATATCAAGGTAGTTACTGGGGTACCTTTATTAAACTTATGTGAACCAAACCAAGCAATGTTCCATGAGGCTATTTTTAGCGGCTCCGCTTGTAGTGGTTGAAAATAGATGAAGATGAAAATCAAAAAACTTAACTAATTGATATTTTCATACTATTGTGCCAAATTTTAATCAAATAAAAATAATAGGGAAATTAAGAATGCTCTCATTCACGCGATTGAATAGTAAACTTTCTAAAGTTCTTTTGACCAGAATATTATTGATAAGCGGTTTGTTTACCGTTTGTATCACTATTATGCAGTTGTATTCTGAATACCAAAATGAAAGGGTTCAATTAACCAAGCAAATGACCCTAATTGAAAACGTTAATATTCAGGCATTATCTACTGCTCTTTTTGACTTTAATGAACCCTTAGTCCTACAAATAATACAAGGAATATTTAGGTATGAAGGCGTCGTCTTTGCTAAATTGACTACCACATTTGGAAAAATCTACAGTCATGGTAATGAGCATGAAAAAAATGATATTTCAAAGAGCTACCCAATATATTACGGTAAAAATAATATAGGATCTTTAACCATATTTGTGAGTACAAAATTTATAGAGGAGAAAGTCAAAAATCAATTTTTTATTATTTTAGCTGCTCAAGCGGTAAAAACCTTTTTCGTAGCGATATTTATTTTGTTCTTTATTCATCAATTAATTGTACGGCATGTGATCCAAATTTCTTCATGGCTCAAAGAATTTCGACCAGAGGAAGCATTTAAGCCTATTCCGTACATATCTAATAAAAAGCCTAACAATGAAATAGATGAGCTAAAGCTGTCGATAAGTGCCATGGGTAAACAGGTACATGAACATTCAACCTCTTTAGAAAAATTAGTAGAACAACGCACCGCGGAGCTAAATAAACGCAACCTTGAACTTGAAAATACTCAACAAAAACTTCATAAAATTTTATGGAAAAAAGAAAAAATGCTTGAAGGTGTTTCAGACTCAATTAGTGATTGGCTTTGGGAGTTAGACCAGTTTGGTAATTTAGTCATGGTATCAACAGAGTTTTCTCAAGTCACTGGGATGAGTATCGATGAAGCTTCACCACAGCAGCTCCTTCATGCACTCCCCTTTTTTACAAGTGAAACCACATTAAAAATTAAATGCAGCATTCAAACTGCAATAGATAATAAAACGGCAATAGAATCTGTTATTTGTTGTTTAAAATCAATTGAAAATGAAGAAGTTTGGTTAATGTTATCAGCAAGCCCATATTTTAGTAAAACAGGCGGATTTCTTGGCTATCATGGCTCTGCTAAAGATATTACGCAACAAAAACACTTAGAGAAATTAGCATATATTGATGGTTTGACGGGTATTGCTAACAGGCTTTCATTTTTCTATAAAGCCGACAAAGAACATAACCGTTCAAAAAGACTATCTTACGATGTAGGGGTAATGATGTTAGATCTCGATCATTTTAAACTTATTAATGATACATATGGACATGCTGCAGGTGATGAGGTTTTACAGAAAGTGTCTCAAGTAATGGCCGGTTGCTTACGAGAAGAAGACACTATAGGAAGAATTGGTGGTGAAGAGTTTTCAATCGTCGTGCCCGGTGCTGATAAACTCGGGTTACATTATTTAGCCAGCCGACTAAGAGAAATAGTTCAGTCACAAGAATTTTCATTTTTGGGCAAGGGTAAAAAAATCACAATTAGTATGGGCTATACCATGATAAAAAATAACGAAGATTTTAAGTCTGCATTAAAAAGAGCTGATGAACACCTTTATACAGCAAAATCACAAGGAAGAAATTGCTTTGTTACTGAGCCTGAATTTGTTCCCAATATCGCTAGCTAATAGTAAGTTTAATAGCATGATAGGCTGCACAATTTATGGCACAGCCAATACTAACCAGTTGTGCCTTTGCAAATAAATACCCCGCCCATTCTCTCAGTTATGGGCCTAGGGGGCCTGTTAAACCATTTTTATTCGTTGCGGGCAGACAAATTCAATAACACCATATCACCGCTTAAACGGCTGCACAGTTTGTATTTAGCCGATTATTATCTAGACATCTGTTATCAATTAAATCAAAGATGAGAAAATGACAAATAATGATTTTGAACGTTTGAATGATCTGGCTGATAAAGCTCTTGATTAAGTTGTAACCAACAATGAACTAAAAGAGTTTCGCCAACTGCTGAACGTGTGGAATGACTCAACAGAGCTTAACTTGTATAGTTGCCGCAACTAAATTCAACTAACACTTAAACGACAGCAATAAAAAAAGCACCGGTTAAGGTGCTTTAAGTTATGTTTGAACCGCGCTAAATGTTATGACTTCTTCATTCGACGTGATGCTAAGCCCATAAGGCCAAGTGCGAAGATAGCTAATGTTGATGGTTCAGGGACTGCAACACCACCAACTTGAAGCACACCGTTACCGTTAGCTCCACCAGCTCTAATGGTTGCCACTTCTTGAGAAGTAAGAGTTTGATCAAAAAAGAATACGCCGTCCATAAGACCATTAAGCGGGTATGCACTATTTGCGTTTCGACCTATATCTATAAATGAATGCGAAGAATTTACGCCATCAGCAAAAGAGAATACAGGATTCCCATCAACATAAAGTTTTTGAGTTATTCCATCGAAAGTATGAGCAATAAATGTCCAGTCTGTGGTTGCAGCAATAGGTGAATTAACGACACCATTTTTGCTTACTGACCATTTTCCACTTTTAACCTGTGAAAAACGATCCCAGCCACCATTATCATTCGACAAGAATATATTCCAAGCATTTGGATCACTTAATTTTATCCACGTTCCCCAGCTAAAGTTAGGTACAGTATTTCCACTTGAATTAATAGACGCTCTTAACCAAGAGTTACCCGTACCATCAAATGAAGCAGCAAGACCATCTAGACCAGCAACATAATTTACAGCTCCACCAGGCTCAGTTAAATCTGGCCCTAATCCTGTCTTTTCTTCTCCATTACCGTCAAGACCGTAAAATCCAATTAGACCTGCGTTCGCAGTTCCAACAAAAAACGTTATACAAAAAATTGATAATGATATAAATTTCATTTGATATTCCTTTTAATCCCTTTCCATTCATTTTGGTAGGTGATGATGGTTTACTAATATTAACAATATGAAAGCAAAATACATGCCGAATCAGTAATACCCTTTAGTTTCAATGTGTTGAGTTAGTTCGCTATTTGATGGAATTCTTTACCGTAAAATTACCTGACACAGGGTTACTCATCAACCACTTGATTCTATTATTTAATATTCGCTTCATCATTATAAGGCGAGTTTCGTAACATACTTACCATCAGTTTCTTAATTTAGCTTGTTAATATCAACTGTAACTTACATATATAGAGTATAAACTAATCAAAACATCCAACTTAGTACTATTTTTACATGAACATTAATACCTAAGCACCTATCTATATAAACGCCCCCACCCTTTTTATCTGATTTGGTCCAGTGGGGGGCTGTTTTAGCTTTTTTATTACCAATTAATGATTACGGGATGACATTACCATCAGAATCAAAAATCATCCTATCTTTTGGCCTAATATTATCTTTTGGCAGTAAACCATTCCTATTTGCCGAATTACGCGCCGTTATGTCACGTATGATGTCATCAACTGTCGTTGTCACCTGAACATCAAGATATAGGCCGGAAACCTTAGCAAGCTTGTCCCAAGCACTGACACGCGCTGCTGAAGTGCTTCGTTCACCCCTGTCCATCGCTTCTTTCAACAAACCCGTTAATATCATTTCGCGGTTAATAAATGTTTCGGTGGATAACTTATCTAAATGATGTTTAATAGCGTTACGAATGTCAGGTTTGGTCAATAACTCGCTAGCGATAGACCGAGCGGTTTTTTCGGAATAACCCGCGCTAACGGCCGCTCTGCTAGCATTGAAATCAGTTACATACTCTTCAACAAAACGATCTTGCTTAGTGGTTAGTTCATGCATGGTTTACCTCACTTAATTTATCATTGTGTTGGATAGCTGGTACTTCTGTCAGTTTTGGCAGTTGATAACCTGGATGTTTGACATAATAAGTTGTCGAGCGACCGATGCTTTTAGGATCAGTTTCAAGTGGCATGCAGTAACCAGCTTCTTCAAGAATAGCTAAAGCAGGTTCAACTAATTCTTTAGTTGTTAAACCTTTCCACTTTTTGCGGTATATATCGCGGACTAGAAAAGTATTTTTTAGTTTATCAAAGTTTTTAAGGATGGCTTTTGCACCAATTAAAACGTACTGTTCAGGTAATGAATATATACGCTCGGCATGCGTACGTAGATATTCAACATATTCAATCGCCGCTAATGTGGCTTCTTTATTTATTAAAGGGGAGTCATCAACTGAATCAACTTCAAGAACATGAAATATTGCCGCGATACTAGGTACTAACCCCCTATATTTAGCATAATGCGCTTCTAGGCTTACTTGTTGGTTATCAGCTCTGATCAAGGTTTCATTATGCAAATACCACTCTTTGTAATGATGGTAGGCTTCTTTGTCAAACTGTAAGACATGTTGCTCATCTTGATCATTACTCCACTTAGCTAATGATATTATTTTATCGCGAAACAACACAAAAGCTTGTTTGTCCGGAGCTTTATCAATAAAAGTTGGCTTATCAATTAAATCAGGGTAAACAGCAACTTGAAAGCGTTGTAGTAAACCATCACCACCTTGACTGCCTGATACTGTTTCATGTATCAAATTGCTGAATACATCTGGCTGAATTCCACCAAGGATAGATAACCTATTTGTAGGTATGAAAGTAGTACCACGACCAATACGATCAACAGTATACGATTTATTGCCATTCCAACTTTCGAGATAAAAAGAACGATCATTGGTTTTATCTGGCTTATTTAAACCTTTTAACCAACCACTCAATTCATCACGAAAGACCAGTAACCCCTTAGTATTACTACATTGCAGATCTGCTATTTTTTCAAATGTACCATCATTAATGATATATCTAGTTTGTGAAGGTGGTTCATCATCATCGACTTGATCGGCCATAAGAATTGCTTTAGCTTTACTGTGGTTTTTATCCTTGGTAATAGCATTTTTAGCTTCTTTCTTGGTAAGAACTGCATGTATTTCCACTAACTCACAATCAACGTGAAACTCTTTTAATTGTTCCTTGTGTAATTCACGCGAGATAACTTCAAGCTTATCAAGTGCTGCCATAGCTATCGACAAAGTTGGTGTTTTTAATAATGATGGTTTACCAATAATGACCCCCCATAAGTTAGGCACTTCTACCCAACCCGTATCAGAGTGCTTTGGCTGAACAACAACGTTACGCGAGATAATACTAGAAGCGACTATAAGTAATCCGGCAGCTAAAAAGTCAGGCGGACATTGCATTCGGTCAGCAGAGTCAACAACTAAGTTTTGCATTGCCTTAGGTAGCAAAGCAATATTAAGTGGTTTTACAGGTTTTAATTCATTTACAAGAGGCTTAGGGGTTGGCCAGTAAGTATTAGTGGCATTTGCTTGTTTGCCATTTGTAACATAATGAACAATACGAGAAATATCATTGTAACGTTCAAAGTATCTATTATCTTTATTAGCGATTGATATATTCATAAGTGATTGTAAATATGTAACGATTGAATCGGCGCACATATTATCGTTTGCCAAATAGCCTGCTAAATATAAAAGTGAATCATGAAGATTAATGCCGAGGGCGATATTTTTTGTGTGACCACCTATCCCCTCTTTGCGGTCTACACTTATGACTTCGTTATTTTTTTATCTATCACGCCTAATTCTTCAGTGCCAAAACTGCCAAAACTAAATGCAGTTATAATTTCATTAGTAGTATAAACCTCGTCTTGATGTGAAATAACGTTAACTTGTTGAGGTTCATTTTTAAGGTTGTAAGAACCCGCTAATCGCATTATTCTCGGCAGGTCAGATACACTAGTGTCACCGTTGTATTTTGCTGCCAATGCTTTTTGGAGCTTAGTGAATTGATCTAAAGGGCAATCATCCACCCGCCAGTAACAATGAAACTTACCTTTGCTGCTATTCACGACTAAATTAGGCGCTAACGGCATTGTTTCAATGATGGCAAGGTTATCTTGTGACGTATCATCCAAGTCCAAAAATAAAGCGCGAACTTTTGTGATGTTAGCTGCTTTAACACCTTTATTGTCTGCTTCGTTTACATTGACAAATAACTGATACCCCTGTTTTATTAATGATAATATATTTTCTTGCCAGTTTTTCTCTGAGCTGGTGAGTTGCTTAATTGATTTACCATTCAAAGCCCTAAAATGAAATATTGCTTCATTGTTATCATCAAGAGCAGTTAAATGAATATTCATTTGATTAATAATGATTTTATTATCAATCTCCATTATAAGCCCCTCACTAATGATGATTCTGCACAGCTAATCTTCAGTTCTATAAAGTTTGGTTTAGCAAAAGCTTTCATTTTTAAACACCTAACGCGCACAGCTAAATCATCATCCAATGCAGTTACACGGTGAACAGCATCAGCTGAGTTAAATAGTTTAATGAAGCTATCACTTTCTTCGCTAATACCTTCATTGAATACCAGTAGGAATGCACAACCTATCTCACTTCGCAGGTAATCAATGCTATTTATTAATCTACTTGTAGCATATTCATTAGTAAGCCCGCCTTGAATATCAACAACAATCAAGGCTGGAAATTCATCATTCCCTTCCCGTTGATTGCAATAAGAAATGTCACTAATAAGTCGACGTAACTGACACTTATCAACAAGATCAATTGGTGTATTTAGCACTGCAAGCATAGATCTTGCGTGTATCTGGTTTGCTTTATTCCAAACATTAGTACGTTTACCTACTTTGTTCGGGCTATCAACCGTGATAAGTATAACTTGCTGCATAATAGGCACGTATTTGCCATGCCAATCTTTACCGTTTGCTATACTTAGAGCTAGTTCAATAGCTGTTTGAGCATTTTTGTTACCATCAACTCCACATATAACGCTGATACTATCTTTTGGTACAATATCTTTAATTAGCCACTGCTGCTGGTTAATTTCTAGATCGATTTCACGAATAGATTTAATCATGATTGCACCTCGTTAAGTAAATTTTGGCGTTGTGATACAAGCTCTTTTACGAGTAAACGAATTTCATCTTTACTTTTACCTTGAATCTGAGCAGTTATTACAGCCAAAACTTCATGTTCAACAAATGCTACCGCCCTATCACCAATGTCGATGGAAGGAGCGTACAAGCCGTCTATGAGCCTTAAGTGAAAAGTACTTTTTGAGATACACGTCAAGGCTAAAACTTCTGGTTTTCTTAAAAGCTTTAGCTTGTAGAGTGATGGTATTGAGTTGAGAAAGTTGTATTCGTTGATCTGATCGCCTTGATCGGATACATTTGTGCTGGGTGCTCTCATTGTAGTGAGACTCCTGTTTTGTTCGTGAGTTGGTAACTCACACCCGCTACCCTCGGATTGCCGTCTGGGGGTAGCACTCTTTTCTTCTGGTTGTATTTTTCTTAACCGATTTCACAAAAATTACTCTTCGCCAAATCGCTAAATTATCCTAACAAACTTTTAAAACGGTACAAGTGGGAAAAATAATTAAATTATTTTCAACTTTTTTTTCCTGTACCGAAAATCGGCACGTGCTTGTTTTTTAAACAGCAAGCGTGACATGTCAACCAGTTAATTCGAAAATATAACTACATCATATTTATAAGATTAAAATAAGCATGTCTTCGTACATGTCCTCAAATGTCACGGACATGCACTCTGTAAACACTAGACAGAAAAACCACGTATTTATTTTTAAATTTTTTCAAACTAAATAAATGAGTGTATTCGACTAAATAAACTATCGGTACGGATAAAAAATTTAGAAAATATATTAGGATTGATAAAATGATCTTTAATGTCAAATCATCCTTTTTTGTAAATAATAAAGCACAGCTAATGTTCATCAGAGAAGTAAGCTGATTTAAAGATTTGGTAGTACCCCAAGTAGTACCAGGAAAATAAAAAAATGAAAAGCCGTTAATTAACAATCATATGAATCTTACAAGCGAGTCCCGTAGCGGCACCATATTTTAGAAAAAGGGATAACAGAAATGTTATCCCTTTTTTATTTCATGAACAAAGTGTTACGTGATTGCTAGAACACTATCCCTTCTATATATTCAAATAATAACTAAAGAAACTTCCTCCTAATAACACAAAATTGACTAGCCATGTCTGTAATTACCACTGCGGACAAATTATTATTCGGAAAAATAGCTTTTTTAAAGTAACAATTTCCGCTCATGCCACACTGCGAAAGTTATCATTTGCAAATTCACCCGAATTTTTTATGTTTTAATCTTGAACGGACATGGCTGAACAATCACCTTAAGTTAACAGCTTCCTAATAGCGGACGCTCCCCCACAGTTATTAATATGCGTTATTTGACTATAATTATTACCAATTCGCCGAAAAGCCTGGCAGGTTAAAATGTTACTATTACAGTTATTCATGATTAAGCTGGTAACTATTATTTTTTGCTTGCAAAAGACATAAACTAGCCCCTTTTATGAAGGTCAATTTTATGATCGTAAATCTGACATAATCTTCTGTAGTTCTAAATTACCCCTTACTTAATACTCATTTTATATTGAATAAAAGCATGGCTTGGATTAATTTTTATTAAGTGATAACGTCAGCTATAAGTTAATTAAAATAGTGTTAATAAATATGGATTGGTTGAGTGATTGTGTGGATGAGCCATTGAAGTCTTCACTGCCCTGTTGGAAGGTTGTCATAGTTGATGATGACGAAGAAATACATAAAGTTACCAAGTTATC
>Ga0209292_1005771_pt1 | contig 12477 bp, 8 predicted proteins | sample GOMGulsemesocosm_2_FD_184634 | JGI IMG/M metagenome (GOLD analysis project Ga0209292, IMG submission 184634) | Methane-oxidizing microbial communities from mesocosms in the Gulf of Mexico - GOM9C Gulf of Mexico (SPAdes) (version 2) | ecosystem: Environmental > Aquatic > Marine > Cold seeps...
TAAACACAATCTATTCTTCTGCAATAATCGACAAGGCCATTTGTGCTAAAGGCTCTACAAATGCACCAACTTTCCCTGCATTTTCGTTAGAGGCATTACCTTCTGCCGCTCTTTTAGCTACGCCCTGCACAATCGCCGCTAAACGGAAAAAACTAAACGCTAGGTAAAATGTCCAATGTTCAATTTTTTCAATGCCCATACGTTCACAATATTTTGCTACGTACTCTTCTTCACTAGGAATACCTAAACTTGCACGATCAACATTTTGCAAACCATCAATAGAGCCAACACCTTTTGGCATTCTTAATTGCATACACTGATAGGCTAAGTCTGCAAATGGGTGTCCAAGCGTTGAAAGCTCCCAGTCGAGCACAGCAATAATGTCGTCGTTATCTGAAAACATCATGTTGTCTAAACGGTAGTCACCATGAACTAAAGAAACTCGTCCATCATCAACTGCCATATGGTTTTCTAACCATATAATTAGCTCGTCCATCGCAGGAATAGTTGTCAATTCAGTCGCATGGTATTGCGTTGTCCAACGTGATAATTGACGTTCGTAGTAACTATCGCTACGCCCGTAGTCACTTAAACCTACCGCTTCAAGGTCAACAGAATGCAAAGCAACAAGTGTTTTATTCATTGCATCATAAATAGCACTTCTACGTTCGTTACTATCAATTTCGTCTAATGCGGCGTTCCAATATATTTTTCCTTCACAAAACTCCATCAGGTAAAACATTGAACCTAACACCTGAGTGTCTTCACACATGTGAAACACTTTAGCGACTGGCACATCACTATTTGCTAGCGCCTTAATAACTCGATATTCACGATCAACCGCATGAGCAGATTTCAATAACTTACCCGGCGGCTGTCGACGAAGAACATAAATACCTGATTCAGCAATAAGCTTAAAAGTTGGGTTAGACTGACCACCAGCAAACTTCTCTAAGGTAATAGGCCCTTTAAAACCTTCAACATGTGCCTCTAAATACTCAGCAAGTTGGTCGGTATCAATATTGGCAATTTTTGACATAATATTGCTCGTCACTCTGTGTAATTAAATTAACTATAGCTTTTGGCTAAATCACGACCTAGTTGCATCATATGCACCTGATCTGGACCATCTGCTAATCGTAATGTACGCTGAGCTGCCCACATATGTGCAAGGAATGTGTCTTGGCTTACTCCAACAGCGCCGTGAATCTGTATCGCTCGGTCAATAACATCTAACGCCATATTGGGAGCCACGATTTTAATCATAGAAATAAGCTCTTTAGCCGCCTTGTTACCTTCGGTATCCATTTTTTGTGCAGCTTTTAGGGTCATTAAACGGGCTTGTTCGATTTGACAGGCTGACTTCGCGATGTCTTCACGTACAGATTGTTGCTTGATCATAGGCTGACCAAAAACAACACGTTCATTTACGCGTTTACACATTAAATCTAAAGCGCGTTGAGCCGCCCCAACACTACGCATACAATGGTGAATACGTCCTGGCCCTAAACGACCTTGGGCTATTTCAAAGCCTTTACCCTCACCAACAATAATGTTTTCTACTGGAACACGAACGTTATCAAAAATAATTTCTGCATGCCCTTCAGGGCTATCGTCGTAACCAAACACTTTCATCGGACGAATAACTTTTACGCCAGGTGTATTCATAGGTACTAAAACTTGAGATTGTTGAATATAACGGTTGCTATTTTCGGCATCGGTTTTACCCATCACAATCATAATTTCACATTGACGACGACACGCCCCACTGATGTAAAACTTGTGCCCGTTTATGACGTATTCATCACCTTCTCGATGAATACGTGTTTCAATATTTGTTGCATCGCTTGACGCTACCGCCGGTTCGGTCATGGCAAATGCTGAACGAATTTTTCCATCAAGTAATGGCTCTAACCAACGTTTCTTTTGTTCTTCGTTACCGTATTTAGCTAATACTTCCATGTTTCCTGTATCAGGTGCGCCACAGTTAAATACTTCTGGAGCCCATAACACACGCCCCATAATTTCAGCTAATGGTGCGTATTCTAAATTAGTTAATCCTGCACTGTATTTTCCGTAACTTACCGGTAAAAATAGGTTCCACAATCCAGCAGCTTTCGCTTTTTCTTTTAATTCATCAATAATTTTAGGGTTTGACCATGGGTCTTGCGCTAACTGTTCGTGCATTTCATCTTCATTTGGATAAATGTATTCATCCATAAAGGTATTTAAACGGGTGATTAAGTCTTGTACTTTTTCGCTATATTCAAAATTCATAACTGATCCCTTAAACTTTTATAAGTGAGTTCTATTGTTTTTAGTTAGCTAACTAAAAAACCGCCATCGACATTAATCGCTGTACCTGTTGTATATGAAGACGCTTCTGACACTAAATACAGTACAGTGCCCGCCATTTCGTCGGGTTCAGCAACACGTTTCATTGGCACATGGTCCATCGCTTTTTCTAAAATCGCAGGATTATTTACCAGTGTTGATGCAAATTTGGTATCCGTTGCACCTGGCAATAAAGCGTTTACACGAATATTAAATTGCGCACATTCCTTAGCGAAAGACTTGGTCATAGAGACAACCGCGGCTTTAGTGATAGAGTAAATCCCTTGGAAATCGCCCGGAATAATGGCATTGATTGAAGCAACATTAACAATTGCTCCACCACCATTTTCTCTCATCAATTTGGCACCTTCGATTGACATAAAAAAGTAACCTCGAATATTTACATCAACTGTTTTTTGGTACGCACCTAAATCGGTTTCAAGAATATGACCAAAATAAGGATTGGCGGCTGCGTTATTTACTAAAATATCAAGCTTGCCGTGTTTTTGTTTTATTGTGGCAAAGGTAGCTAATACTTGCTCCATTTCACCGATGTGGCATGGAAGTGCCTCAGCACTACCACCAGCTTCTACAATATCGTCAACAACAGCCTGACAACCATCAATTTTTCGGCTAGACACAATAACGTGAGCGCCGTGTTTTGCGAACAATTTGGCTATTCCTTCTCCAATACCGCGACTTGCGCCGGTAACTAAAGCTACTTTTCCTGACAAATCAAATAGTGAACTGTTACTCATTACGTGCCCCTTTAATATTCTATTTTTGTGTTATCTGTAAGTTATCCATTCAGCGCTTTTACGCTCTAAATGGCTGTAGTTATTGAAATAATCAACACTCAGGTTATCTTCAGAAAAAAGAAGTTTGGTAACACCTGTATTTCTTAATTGCTGATTCAACATAAGTGTTTGTTCATCGTTCAAACCTAAAACATGCTGAACAATGACTGAAATGGGTCCACCTGAAGTGAAAATTAAAACGTCTTTAGCAACGGGAGAATTATCGATTGCGTGTTTAACGGTTAAGTATTGTTTAATCACATCATCTAATGCTTTTATACAACGCGTTTTAAATTGTGACCATGTTTCCGTGTACTCTTGCTGAGTAGCTGTATCGTTTTCTTGGTCAGCATTTATCCAACGATACAAAGCATTGGTAAATTGTTTTTGCAGTAATTTATTTCCGTCAGGCAATGCTGCAAGTTTTGTACTCATACTGACCGAGTCTTGCCACTTTTCATCATAACGAGCAAGAATTTCTAAATGGTTAAATTCATTAAAGCCAGAATGAGTCACCATAGAAACATCTGTATTTCCAGCCCCTTTAATGAAGTGATTTAGAGTTTGATCGTGGCGTAATAAATCTCCAGCATAATATTTATTCGCGGTGATCATTGAGCCCATAAACTCACCCAGTATTTGGGACTGTTCACAACCCTTCGTAGATAGTTTGTCGTAGTTAGCTTTTCCGAACGATGCTTGACCATGACGGATCAAATATATAGCGCCCATATTAATTACTCCCCCCAACTAACCAATTGCTAACATGGCAATGTGTACAACATTATTATCTTTCAGCAACATTCGACTCTCTTTCCACGTTAGCTAATGGCAAATTAATATCTATTAATAAAATTTAACCTTGACTATGCTAGTATCGCCATCTAAATTAAACAAATGAATAGTTCTTATGACCTACTATTCTATTTTTGAATAATAAAAATCATAGATAAAAATGGAACACGAGGAGTTAAAGGAGCTTAAATGAGAGCTGATTTAAATTTATTTACCGTATTTGAAGCAATTTATTGTGAAGGTAATATCACCAAAGCCGCTGTTGTATTAAATCTATCTCAGCCAGCAGTTAGTCATTCATTAAATAAATTAAGGCAGCAATTCGACGATCCGCTTTTTGTTCGCCAAGGCAATGAAATGCGACCAACTTCGGTAGCCAAAAATGTTGCTGCTGATGTACGTGAGGCGCTTCATCAGTTACAGGTATGTTTACAACAATCAAAACAATTTGAACCAGCAACATCAACAAAAGAATTCAATATAGCTATTCATAGCTCAATTGAAGCTATGCTTTTACCCCCTTTAATGACGAATATTAGAGCTGAATCTCCGTCTATTAATATTAAAAGTATTCATAGAGCAAGGCGTACCGAATTAGAAAATAAATTAGCCAGTGGCGATATCGATTTAGCGTTGGATATACTCGTACCTGTAAGTGACAATATTTTGCATACACAACTTGATCAAAATGATCTTGTGGTGGTTTCTCGTAGTCAGCATCATTCCATTAAAGACAACTTAGATTTACCCACTTATTTAGCACTCGAACATGTTGTTTCATCCTCTCGTTCTACAGGGCAAGGGATAGAAGATTTTTTCTTGGGAAGATATAGCGTTCACCGAAAAATAGCGTTGCGATGCCAACACACATTAGCTGCAATACGTGTTATCGCTGCTAGTGATATGTTATTGACCCTACCTAAAAATGCGGCCTTGATGTATCAAAAAATGTTGGATATTGAAATTTATCCACTACCTATTGAATTGCCCAATATAGATATGCACATGTATTGGCATGTGAATGTAGATGAAGATCCTGCGAATAAATGGCTGAGAAATAAAGCCATTATTTCGATCTAAAAAGAAATTAGATAACCTAGGCCGTGTGGATATTTCGAGATAACTTTTGTAGCTAATTGCCGGAGATTTATACAAGGAAGAACTTTAGTAATGTGGCTGTTCCCCTGCCTTCTTACTTCGCGCTTCCTCCTTCATTCATGTAGTCGCACATAAAAGGATTATTCATCTTGTTTTTTTAAAAACATATCAACAACAACATCACAAATTTCTTCAATTTGATCTGCATTATTGTAAATGCCATCGATAAATAGTTTTGCTATGCCATGAACTGCTCCCCAGAGCGCCTGTGATGCACGAAGAGTATTATCATTCTTCTTATTATGAAATAGTCCTTGTTTTTGCCATTCCTCAGTCATTCCTACTTGAAACTGGAAGCAAGAGTATGCAGCATATTTCAACTCTTGAGTACTTACTTCATGTTTCCAGATGGTTCTCCCAAACATTAGATCGTAGAGCTCTGGGTTTTCTTCAGCAAATTGTATATAACTACGGATAAAAGCACGAAACTTATCTCGTTTTGTTAATACAGTATTATCAAAATCAACTCTAAAAATATCATCAAGTTGACTAAAACCTTTTTCAGCCATAGCACAAAGTAATTCATTCTTATCTTTGAAGTGATGATAGGGGGCAGCCCTAGAGACTCCAACCTTCGCAGCTAGTTTGCGTAACGAAACATCAACAATGCCACTATCGTTAAGTATTTCACAAGCTGCATCAATTAAGGTTGAACGTAGATCACCATGGTGATAACTAGATTTTACAGGACTACTTTTCATAAAAAAAATTTACCATTATATTATTCAACAACCAATCTTAACAATGTCAACATCAAAAGGTAACCTCACCCTTATAACAAACTTAACAGTGTCATAATCTGAGATTTATTATCATTTATGAATTCTAACAGATAGATAAATAAGTAGAAATAACTGAAATATACTAGGGTCTATTGATCTTTGTTTATATTTTCTGCCATAAACTTTTTTTAATGCTAACAAAGTAGAATACACGGCGTTTGGTTATTCCAAACGAGTTATATTCTAATGCCGCTAGCGATAAAAAGAGACATTGCCCGAAGGGATGTGGCTTAAATTGCTTTACTTTGCGTTGAAAAAAGTTGATTTAGATGAGTAAGTGGCACTGTTTTCCCTTTAAATAAAGCAATTTAATTTTTCAGCAGAATTATTAAACAAAGAATGCCTAAAGAATCGCTATTAGGGAAAATGAGATGGACGCCCCCGACAACATCAGTGTCGGTATTGATAAAATTAGGGTTTGAAGTTCGAATTAAAAAAGTTCAGGTGTAACCCTTCAATCAAAATCACTCAGGCTTATTTGTGTTAGTGCATCTATTAAGCCATTAAAATTAAGGGAAATTTATGCTTTCTAATAATATAAAAACTTACCAAGGTATTTCCCCTAAGTTAAATGACCTCCGGCTCTGCCGGAGGTCATTTAACTATTTATTCAATAAACCTCATTTAAAAAACGTTATTTTTTTAAATCTTTTCTTAAAATTTTACCTACAGGGCTTTTAGGTAGAGCTGAGATAATTTCAACTTTTTTCGGTATTTTGTAAGGAGTTAAACGCTCTCTACAATGTAATAACAACGCTTCAATATCTATTTCCTTATTATCCTCACAAACTATGTAAGCCTTTACAACCTCACCGGATTTATCATCTTTGGAGCTCACGCAAGCACTTTCCAAAACGCCTTCAAACAAATTTATTTCTTGCTCAACTTCATTTGGATAAACATTAAACCCTGAAACATTAATCATATCTTTAGCCCGATCAACCAACCAAATATAGCCATTTTCATCAATTCGCGCTATATCTCCTGTTTTTAACGCTCCATCCGAACAAAAAATCATGGCTGTTGCATCAGGTGCATTATAATATCCTGACATTACATGGGGGCCTTTAATACAAAGTTCACCAATGGTGTTAATAGGCAATATATTACCTATTTCATCTCTAATCGTGGTACTACAATTAGGTAGCGATAGTCCAACAGTACCAAATTGAGCCTCTTTATTGTCGGGTACGAAGCTAATCAAACCAGAGGTTTCGGTCATACCATAACCTTCAATAATTGGGCAATCAGCTAGAGTTTTCCATTTTTCAGCAATATCTTTAGACAAAGCTGTTGCGCCCGAACCACATAACTTTAACGACAAAAGATCTTTCTTACTTAAGTTTCCTGCATGATATAACCCGGAATAAAGAGCATTCACACCGTACATCATAGTAATTTCCCACTCCTTAAATAAACTGGCCATTTTAGAGATATCTCTTGGATCAGAAATGAGTAAAACAGTACTTCCTTTTGCTAGGCTACTCAATAAACCAATAACCATTCCAAAAATGTGATACAAAGGAAGAGGAGCTAATACAACCTCCTTCCCTGATTCAATATAATCTGTCATTAAATGAAACTGCTGAATACAAGTAATAATATTATTGTGGGTTAACATAGCAGCTTTTGGTTGGCCTGTAGTTCCACCGGTATATTGCAAAAAAGCAACGTCATTAAATTGATTTGAATCATGCTGGCCATTTACTTTACTGCCTACACTTAATGCTTCATTAAAATCAGCCACACCTTCATGAGTTTTTTGAAACTGATTAGTTGCTATAGGACCCGGCACTACACTAACTACTTTTTTAAACTGTTTGAATTGAGGTGAACTTATGATATTTCCTATCATAGGAGCAAATACAACAATGGCCTTAGGCTCACAATCAATTATAACCTTATTAACTTCAGCCGGAGTGAACATAGGATTTACATTCACAACCGTTAAATTAAGTCTGTAGGCTGCAAATAACGTAATAGGGTAAGCAAGAATACTAGGCATCACCAATGCAATGGTATCACCTTCTACTAACCCTTCTTGCTTTAGATAGTTAGCAAAATAAAAAGATAAGTCATAAAGCTCCCTGTAAGTTAATGCTTGGTTATCACACACTAAAGCTACCTTATCACTATACCTTTCGCTTGCACTTTCTAATATTCCTAGAATACTTCCGTATTCTTCAGTAACTTCTATTCCTACAGCTGATTCAACTTGTTGCATAAACCCTCCACTCACTTAAAAACTTAAACATATATTTTTTGTTCAAACCAATCATCAAACAAAAAACACCAAAAATTGACAGCGTCAACATTAGTATTTAAACTAGTCGTCGTCAAGATTATTCTGAAGTTTGAATTTACTCAACCACTTCTATAATATTTTAATTCCACATGCGTATCGAAAATGAGAGCTTATAGTGACAGATGTTTTTACTTTCCCTTTCCCAGAAGCGTACTTCAAGCCTAAAACTGGTTCAACTCAGTTAATTTCTAGAAAATCAATAGGCTTATCTTTTAAGCATAATTTCAAACATAAAGTAACATTATTTATTGCCCCATCTGGTTATGGGAAAACAACATTAATGTCACAATGGTTAGAAGAGGCTGTTGCAGAAAAAATTGTATGTTCATGGGTTAATATAGATAGCACTGACAATACGTTACCGGGTGTATTGCAATTACTCATGACTAGCTTACTAATTACTCCTGGTTTGAATGAGACAACAGTCAATAACCAAGAGCTCATCAGTAAACCTTCTTTAGAAATGATAATAAGTTTAATTGAACACTCAAAATGCCAAATTCTCTGGTTTTGGGATTCACTTGAGCATATTAAGAATAAAGATGTACTAAAAGCATTAAATAAATTAATTGAAAACCTCCCCCATAATATCAAGCTGATCATATCTTCCAAGACGACTCCGGATTGGGATGTTGTTGGTATGATGCTCAAAGATAATGTTCATGTTATCCAACAAAATGACCTCAGATTTACACTAGCAGAAATAAAATCCTGCTTCGTCCATGAAGGGGTAGGAATGCTTGATGAGAACAAAGTTTATACTATCGCAAGTAATTTATTAGGTTGGCCAGCAATAATAAAGTTAGCTGCCGTGGGCATCAAAAATGCCATTTCTCAAAGTGAAATAAATCAAATCTTAAAAGGTGATCATGAAATAATTTCTGATTTTGTTCAGCGACATATTTTTAGTGGTCTCAATAATGAACTACTGATGTTTATTCAACAAACGGCACACCTTCGTAAGCTTAACGTTGCTGTATGTAACTATGTTTGCCAACATGAATATAGTGATGCCTATATCAAGCAGCTACTTGATTTAAATATATTAACAAGAAGCCAATTTAGCGTACAAACTTATCGTTACCCTTCTTTTTTTAATCGCTACTTAAGTGATAACTTTTTAAAACAACAGAAAAACAAAACTGAACAACTCTATGAAAAAGCGCTTACTTGGAATATGTTAAACGATATTCCAGCAGAGGCGTTATATCACGCATTAAAGTTAACGAATATTAATATCGCAACAGGCGTTATAAAAAAGTTTGCAAAACAACTCATTGTTTCAGGTGAAATAACACTTTTAAACAAATATTTTCATCTACTACCCGCCGATGAATTAAGCATTAATCCATTTCTAAAATATGTCAATATTTGGACTTTAATCATTACACAGAAATTTGTTGAGGCAAAAGAAGAAATAAAACAATTAATAAAATTAATAGACAATAATACTTGTAGTGAAGGGTTTGAACATTTGACCCCCACAGAACCTCAACTTAAAATTGTTGAATATCGCGTTAGGCAAGCATTAGATCCTCAATGGGCAGAACCCGCCGTTTGGAGTAAGCTTAAAGACTCGGAAGAAGGAGCTAATACTTTCTTAAAAGAACAAATATTGCTTTCTCTTGGCTCTGCTTACCTTAGACGTGAACAGTTTACTGAAGCCTATACCTCATTTTTAGACTGTAAATATTATGCTGACGTTAATGGAACTGCAATAACGGCAATTACGGCTCTTTCAAGAATGGCATACATTAGGAAGATTGAAGGCCATTTAATTGAAGCAAAAGATTTATGTGAACAGGCTATTGATTTATCAATTCAAAACTACGGTACTCGTATTCCTGTTGTCGCTGTTCCTCTATTAATTTTAAGCGAGATAGAATATGAATTAAATCGAATTGATGTATCAGAAATTCTTCACCTATCGGCAAGTAAACTTTTTGAGCAATATAATAACCGAGTATTTCAAGTACAAGCTATTATACATGGCGCGAAATTGGCTAATTATTATCATGGCCCTTCAAATGCTATCACTTTGCTCGTAAAAGCTAAAAATATTGTTTCGTCGCGCTCAGATAATCATTTACATAGATTAGTTTGTGCTGAGCAGATTAAATACCACCTTCAAACTGGTGAAGTTGCTATGGCAAAATCTTTATTGGCTAACGAAGAAATATCGGTAGAGAAGCGAACCCCTAACCCTAACTTTAGTTGCTCTTGTAAAAATGAAACTATTTATAGTTCATTTGCTCGTTATTTAATTAACGTTGGCAGATTTGCAGATGCTTCAGCTTGGCTCACAAAAATGTTACATCAAGCCAAAGAACAAAAAAGAATACACTTTTGTGTAGAATTGGCTGGATTATTAGCGTTAGTGCACTCCTCTACGGGAGATGAAAATACAATGTTACGCAGTGTCCGTGAATTGTTGTTTCTAGGCGAACAATCAAATTCGACTAGGTCCATCCTAGACCAGGGTGAAAAAATAATAACATTGATCAAAAAATACCAAGATTATTATATTAAAGTTGAAGATCAGCACGGCCCATCTAAAAGCTATATTAACGATTTAATTAAACATTCAAGCGAAATAAGACTAGAAAAAAGCGATAACTTGATAAAAACAAATGCATTGTCCGCAGCTAATGGAAACACTAAGCAACTAAAGGAAGCTCCATCGATTAATAATTTAACGCAAAGAGAAATCGATGTATTAGTACTTATTTGTAAAGGGTATGCTAATAAAAGTATTTCTAAAGAGCTAATTTTAGGCGTCGGAACAGTTAAATGGCATGTAAAAAATATTTTCGCTAAATTATATGTCGCTAATAGAACGCAAGCTGCTTCTGTGGGCAGAGAATTAGGGCTAATGGATTAATGTTTACCTTTGTTATTTAAATATCGTTATTAGTGTAGTCTTTGTTGTCAAATACCGCTTAAGCACTGCAATTTTATACCTACGTAACTTTTTAGTATTTATGATAACAATTACTTTCATGGCAAAAGTATCTAATTGCCATGAAAGTAATTCGCTTCACGAATTGGCTAAGTTAACACTACAAATTTGATTAATAGGTGTCACTACTACTTTATCCATGATGAACTACATCTCAGCATCGTTGAGTATCATTACCGTTTCACTGCCCTGCTTTATTTTTTTAACTAACGCAGAACTATCTACCATATAGTGAGTTGCGTAGAACTTTCCTGTTTCTATTTTGTTTTGCATAAAAGCACTATTACCTTCGCCACCTTCAAGTTGTTGCTTAGCTTTTAGCGCCATAAGCGCCCACATATAACCGGTTGTAACTAACCCCATCAGCATTAAAAAATGATGCGAGGCAGAGCCTAATAAATTAACGTCTTTGGAACAGTTAATCATGATCCACTGAGTGACATCTTCAAGATCTGCGACTGAGTCGTTAAGCGTATTAGATAAAACCTGTAATTCATTATGCTTTGCACATTCGTTACTTTGCTTTTTAACTAGTTCTATAAACAACTTTAACGATTCACCTTTATTCATTAACACCTTACGCCCTAATAAATCTAGAGCTTGCACACCTGTTGCACCTTCATATATTTTTGAAATACGTATGTCTCGGTAAAATTGTTCAATACCTGTCTCGGTAATATATCCATGTCCACCAAAACATTGTAACGACATACTTATAGAGTTTTCAGCTGTTTCCGTCAAAAAACCTTTAACGACAGGTGTTAGTAACGCTAACATATGCGTAGCTACTATTTTTTCTTCTTTAGGGGCTGCTGATTCAGTTATATCTACTTGATGCCCTAACCATAACGTTAGTGCTCGTCCCGCTTCGGTAAAAGACTTTGATGACATAAGCATTCTACGTACATCAGGAATTTTAATCAGAGGTTCAGCTTTGTCACCGCTTAAAGTAGAGTTTGGCGATCTACCTTGCAAACGCTCTTTACTATACGCACTGGCATTTTGATAAGCGATATCAGATAAAGCCACACCTTGACCACCAACCGTTATACGCATGATATTCATCATTGCGAACATAACTTTTAAGCCTGTATTTTCCTCACCAATTAAATAACCTTTTGCGCCATCGAAAGACATTGAACAAGTCGATGAACCACGTAAGCCCAATTTATGCTCTATGCCAGTACAATAAGCAGCATTTCTCTCGCCTAAACTTCCATCATCATTCACTAAAAATTTAGGCACTAAAAATAGACTAATACCACGTGAACCTTTCGGTGCTTCAGGTGTTCTTGCTAAAACTAAATGTATAATATTTTCAGTAAAGTCGTGTTCGCCGCCTGAAAT
>Ga0209292_1005776_pt1 | contig 12472 bp, 14 predicted proteins | sample GOMGulsemesocosm_2_FD_184634 | JGI IMG/M metagenome (GOLD analysis project Ga0209292, IMG submission 184634) | Methane-oxidizing microbial communities from mesocosms in the Gulf of Mexico - GOM9C Gulf of Mexico (SPAdes) (version 2) | ecosystem: Environmental > Aquatic > Marine > Cold seeps...
AAAATACAGAAAAGATGGAATTGACAATTAGAAAGGAAGAACCTAGAGATTTTAATGCAGTTTTTAACCTTATCGAAAAAGCATTTGAATCAGAAAAAATGAGTGACCACAAAGAACAGTTTTTAGTAGAAAGATTGAGAAAATCTGATGCTTTTATTCCTGAACTATCAATGGTAGCTGAAAACGACAATAAAATTGTTGGACATATATTATTGACTAAACTTAAAATAAAAAATGACCAAAATATCTTTGATTCTTTAGCACTTGCTCCAGTTTCTGTTTTACCAGAATATCAAGGAAAAGGAATCGGAGGGATGTTAATCAACCAAGCGCATATTATAGCAAAAGAATTAGGACACAAATCAATAGTGCTTCTTGGTCACGAAAAATACTATCCAAAATTTGGGTATCAGTTAACTGAAGAATTTGGAATTAAATTGCCATTTGACGCTCCAAAAGAAAATTGTATGATAATCGAATTGACTGAAAATGCATTACAAGGAGTAACAGGTATGGTTGAATACCCAAAAGAATTTAATGAATAAAAACGTACCACAACACAGTATATAGCAAATAGGATCTTTAATGGTTTACGAAAGTTCTGTGCTATTTTTAATTACCGCCGAAACTTAAACTGGGTATTTAAAACAAGAATAATTTAAAAACAACCCCGATAGTTATCTGGAATTAACATTAAGCTATGTACGTTCCCAATTAGCTATCGGTATGAGAGTTAATCTCTTTCAACTAGCCCACTTCCACTTATTAATCGATAGATCTAATGAAATTAGCTACCTTTAATAGCTTTTTAAATAAAATTACCCCATATTTGTCTAAACATAACACTAAAAAAAATGGCTAAAAGAGATTTGACTTACACAAGAAACATTGGAATATCAGCACATATAGACGCTGGTAAAACTACCACTACCGAAAAAGTAGCAACTGTAACTGTTAACTTTGACAACCCAATTAATGTAAACACAACAATTCATATTATGGATAGTAATGGTACTATACTATTAACTGAATCTCTAGAACCTAATGTAAGTTCTTATACTTTTGCAAAACCTGAAGATGGTAATTACCAATTTAAATTAACCGAAAACGGTGAAGAATTAAAGTCAATTAACGTTTTTGTTAAAGACTCTAATGTAATCCTAGAGTAGGATTAGTAAGTATTCAAATAGGGCTTCATTACAGCTATCACCCTTTTAATCCGTACCCTCCCAAATCGGATGAAATACTGAAGCAGTGAATTAAATAATACCAACAATGAACACAAAAGACAATCACAAGAACACCCCTACAGACAAATTGAAAACAAAGGATACTCAGGATAAACCGGTGCCTGTAAAAAAAGTAAAGAGACAAGCTACCCAAGCACAACTCGACCATCCCTTACATGGCGTAAAACTTACTTATATATTAGAAAGTCTGGTAGAATATTATGGTTGGAAATACTTAGCAAAAGAAGTTAACATTATGTGCTTCAAGCGCAATCCTACCATTAAAGTTAGTATCAAGTTTTTAAGAAAAATGACGTGGGCTCGAGAACATGTTGAGGACATCTATATGGACATGATACAAGAGGAAACATACCAAAGATTGCTTGAAAAGAAAAAAGCTGATCGCAAGGACTAGATAGTATTAAATATGTCGTTAAACAAAATTGATTTCATAAATTAATAATACTAAACAACAGAACCTCCATTAAGATTAACTACTTTCTAACTATTAACTTTTTCAACTCAACAGTGCCATCTAGAAAAGTGAATCTGACAAAATATAAAGCCGCTTCAACACCTGAAAGGTCAATGTTATCATAATTATGATGAGTTATCATAATTTTACCTGAACTATTTAATAATTCAATCTTTTCAATAATTCTAGAATCATTGTTTTTTATTGATACTTTAGAACTAGCTGGGTTTGGAAAAAGGCTAAATTTAGTTTCATTACCTAAATCTGACTGAATAGACAAACCGTCCTCAGCTAGCAATTTAGCAAAAAACAAATCATTTGAACCATTAGGAATAAGATGAACAGAGTCAACTACTCCAGGAAAGTGTGCTTCAGTATAATATGAACCTGACGTAATTAAGTTTGAACCGCTTTGTAAATTAATATCATGAATCCAATCTCCAACTTGAATGGCATCAATAAAGTCACCATTCCGATTAAAAACACTAATAAAACCGTGTGATATATCCGAATTTAATTCAAAAACTGAACTAGAAGGGTCAAAATCAACACTTGAATTAAAAGAACCCGATACAAATACGTTCCCCACTGAATTAAGTAGTATTTCTGTACAATTTTCTGAACTCCACCCCCCAAATGTTCTCATCCATTGTAAATTACCAAATTTATTAATTTTTAAAACATAAATATCACTTGATCCATTTGATATTATATTATTTAATTCGTCATCAAATTCACCTGTGATATAAATATTATTTGCTTCATCTAAAGCAATTCCTTCTATAGAACTCATTTCTAAAAATGATGTAGACCATAAAAAATTACCAGATGAGTCAAACTTAACAACATACCCATTAAAATAATTATTATTAGAATAAACATGATCTGTTGACTGAAGCTCAAAATTAATTACATAACTATACACTCCAGATATCATTAAATTATCTTCATTATCGAATTCTATATCTGAAATACTTTGAGACCCTAAACCACCGTAGACTTTGCTCCACAACAAATTACCTTGTTCACTATATTTAAGAACAAAAACATCCTGAGAATTTTCAGATGCTATTTGAATTAGCTCTGGCACAGTTTGGACTTCCACTGTACCAACAAAACCACTTGCTATGTAAATACTATTATTGTCATCAATTTCTAAAGCATCAATAGCACGAGCTGAATTAATCCCCCAATTTTGTGCGAGTCTTTTTTGCTTTTTCACCCATTGAAATTCACCATCCAAATTCAATTGTAAGACAAAATTTCTATTTCCATTATTAGAACCAGCATATTCTATATGCTCTCCTGGACCTGGATCAAAATCAACATCACCCGCAAACCTTCCAGTCAATACAATATTCCCTGAATTAGAAATTTTCATATCATCAAACCTCACTTTCTCTGCCTCATCAAAACTGACTACCCAAATAAATTCACCATCCTCATTATACTTAGCTAAATAATTTGAAGTAATATATCTGCCATAGTAATTAGAATAAACTGTTGATAAAGAATTTACAGAAGGGCCAAAATCAAAATCTACTTCACGAGAAAAAGTACCGCCTATATATATATTTCCTAACATATCAGTCTCTAAAATACTCGCATTGTCATGATCTAAATTCCCCGTACCGTTTGCCCAAAGTAATTCTAGGCTAGGTGTCTGGCAAAACGAATTATTTGCTACAAGTAATAAAATAATTAGATAGCCGTAAATTTTCATGATTCAAATATATAAAATATGTTCTTTACTCCACGAACCCTCAGATTATAAAATCTATATAGTTAATATTATTAATTTCTTTTTAAAATAATCTTTTCACTTTTTCCCATATCAGAATTTAATATAATTTGTTTATTAAAATCACCAGAACTAATGTTAAATGCTGCTGTATTTGGTGGTGAAGATCCTAAGTTTTCTACTTTCATAATTAAAAAATATTCAAAAAGGAAATCAATTATTTAATTAATTTTGAAAAGTGACTTATCAAACAAAAGTTTTGTTAGGAAAGCCCTTCACCTCTAAAAAAAATAATAGCACAAAAAAAGCCTTACCAATTAAGGTAAGGCTTTCGAATCTTATATAATAATGTATTAAAGTACTTTAACGTCTACTGCGTTCATTCCTTTTCTACCTTCTTTTAATTCAAATTCTACTTTGTCATCTTCTTTGATTTCGTCAACCAAACCTGATACGTGTACAAAATACTCTTCATTCGTTGAATCGTCTACAACAAATCCAAATCCTTTAGACTCGTTGAAAAATTTTACTGTTCCTTCCATGTTATTTTACTTTTACTTTAATTAATCAACTAACTTTACGTCAACTGCGTTTAAACCTTTTTTTCCGTCTTTTAAATCAAATTCTACTGAATCATCTTCTTTGATTTCATCAATAATTCCTGATACGTGTACGAAATACTCTTCGTTAGTTTCCGCGTCAACGATAAATCCAAAACCTTTAGACTCGTTGAAAAATTTTACTGTTCCTTTTTTCATTGTAATTTTAATATGGTACAAAAGTAAGTATAATTTAATTCACAACACTACTTTTTAAGTTTTATTTAACAAATTAATAATTTCCATTAGGCTTTGTCTGCCTCTTTATGTCTATTTTTCTGGTAATATCGAAAAAAGTTCGATTAATTGATTCATTAATAACCCCATGTGGTGATGGACTTTTAGCAGGAGATTCTGCCATAAATCCTTTTTGGTCAATTAAATAATAAGCTGGAATCGTATTTACATTAAAACGTTTTAATAATTCATGATCCTCTCCTAAAAACACAATATCCCACTTATATTCTGGGTTATTTTTTACAAACTCATCAAATTCAGCCTTTGTTTTATCTGCGCTAAATGATACAAATTCAATATTTTCACCATACTTTAACTCTAAATCTTTAATCACCTTCATTTCATTTAATGACGTTTGATTCCAATTAGCGAAAAAGTTGACATAGATATACTTCCCTTTGAAGTTACCCCAGTTCAAATAGGTATCCATTCCAACCTCAATGTTAATCTCTGGTGCTGGATACCCACTCTCTAGCTTTGTTACATATATTAACATGTTTTTAGCTGCAACAGAATTTGTTTTAAATTTTGAAAACACACGTACCGAATCCAAAATTGTAATTAGTTTTTGCCTGTCATAACCTCTTTTATAATAAGAGTTACCCAACATATTGACCATAACTAGTTCTCTCAACTCCTTTTTTTCCAATAGCGGGTCTTTACCTAAGGCATGCATTAGCCAAGACGGACTAGATTTATCGATTGCTTTAAAAACAGTAGACTTCATGTGAGGAGAAAAAGATTCAAAATCTTTTGGGTAATACCCTTTTACAAACTCCATGTATTGATCATTTACTGAATACACAGGATATGGTCTAATATACTCCATATACGCTTGTTGTTTGCTGTTTTTGTTATCTCTATTCACCTTTGACATTTCCATATTCGCAATATTATAGCGCACGTAATTAATGAAGTATGGATTATCTATATCTTTATAGTGATCATAAGCATACACCTTAAATGTATCTAAAACTGGTAAGAAACCACTTTGTATAATTTTCCTTTGGTTATAATAGATATAGGTATCAAACCAATCATTGTATTCTAAAATTCTATAGTTAATATCTGTTGAGTCCAAACCATAAAACACAACTTGCACTTGCTGATTTACAAATGAAACGGCCTGATCTCTTAATTTATAATACTCAATGTTATATGATGATTTTTCTTGTAAATAAATTTCAGCTTCTGTATTAGCTATCTCTAAAATGGCTTTAATCGTTTGCTTTGATTTATTATCTATCCTGAATAAGCTATCCGCTCCAACAATTCCCTCCCCTATTATTACTTTAGTTTGAGTTAAATAATCAGCATAGGCATACATAGTGACTGTTTCACCTACAAATTGAGGAGCATAACCTGTGATAACCGCTTCCTTTTGTGCTTTTATTGAAAAAGACAACATCAAGATACAAAATAGAATTCCAATTTGTTTCAACATACTATTTGATTAGTTTAAATTAGTTAACACTCCAGCTACCCACATCAAAATTGACTAGCTTACTATTGTATAATTAATTCATTCGGTTTAGTTACAAAAGGGCTAATGTCTCCATTGTTTTTTGCAACCTCACGAATAATAGTAGAACTAATATGCGACAAGCCTTCATCTGTCATTAAAAATAGTGTTTCCACTCCTTCTAATTCTTTATTCATTAAGGCAATCGATTTTTCATAATTAAAATCTGTTGTAGTCCTTAAACCTCTAAGCAAATACTGAGCCTTTTTTTCTTTACAAAAACTTACAGTTAACCCTTGGTACTGTTCTACACTAATTTTGGGTTCATTTTCAAAGATAGATTCAATGTGCTTTATTCTACTTTCCGGTTTATAATAATAACTCTTAGATGTGTTACCACCTACTCCAATAATTATTTGATCAAAAAGTGGTAGAAAACGTTCTACAATATTCTCATGTCCTTTAGTAAAAGGATCAAATGAACCAGGGAAAATTCCTATTTTAGTCATGTCAATAAATTTAAGTTATTTTGAAAAAAAGGCAAAATTAACACCTCCATAATTTCTACAATTTTCAAAGTGTTCAGCTTTTGAAAAGTCTGTTTCTCGACCATGTTCAATAATCAATACCCCATCATCTTTTAATAAATTAGAATCTAATACTAATTTAGGAATATCATAAATTTTATCTAAACCAAATGGAGGGTCAGCAAAAACAACATCAAATTGCCTATCCAGCTTGGGAACGTATTTAAATACATCATTTTTTATCACCTTCCAGTTATCCGCTTCTACTTCATGCAATAACTTTTTCATGTTCTTAAAAGACACAAAGTGGCTATCAATACTTAAAACTGATTTTGATTCTCTTGATAAAAACTCCAAACTAATATTACCTGTTCCTGCAAATAAATCCAAAACATCACAGTCTTCAAAATCTACACGATTAGTTAAAATATTAAACAACCCCTCTTTAGCCGAGTCCGTTGTTGGCCTTGACGGAAAGTTTTTTGGAAGTTTAAACTTTCTACTTCTATATTTCCCACTAATTACACGCATAATAATTGATTTGTTAGAATAAAATTCACCGCACTTTCTTTTTCAGAAGTTACTTCAATTTTATGGTTTAGCAACTTACTTATTTTTTCTAATTGGTTCCAATTTGAATCCACACCATAAAAGTGAAGTTTCATTTCTTTTAATACTAATTCTTTTTGTTCTAAAACAAACAATATGTGATATACTAAATCTGTAATTTCATTACCTTGAAACAAATTGAAATATTGTAATTTTCCTTTTGATGATAAAATTAAATAAAAAGAAGTGTCTTGCCAAAACACATGTATTTTTGGCACAAATACAGATGTTTTAAAAATAGCTTTAATCAACACCGTTGACGTATGAATTATTTTGATTCTTGGCATTTTAATCACAAACACAGATTTTATCCATATTGGCAATTCAAAAATTGTAACAATACCAAGTTCTGGAATTCTGTTATAATCAATATTGTCAAATGGTGCTTGATGATTTAACGCAAAAATATCTTTAGGCTTACTACTATTAAAAATAGAAACAGGCACTAAAGTATGCCTATTGGTAGACACAGTTAATGAGATAGATTTAAAATCAAGTTTAAAAATCTCATCATCAATAATGGTATTAAGCTCTTCTTTATTAAACGATAAAAGTGTGAAAGATTTCTCCATCACACTTTTTTTTGTTTTAATATCTAATATTGAAAAGCGAAATGTATCATTCTGTAATTCCATGCTTAAAGCATGTTTAAAAGCTTCAGATTGATTGAACGCCATAAAATTTTATTTAATTATTTTAAAGACCAGTTATCTTTTAAACTATTATCCTTTAAATCTCCAATTGATAACGTATCTTCTAAAAATTCAGGGTGAATCGCTTGAATTAATAAAGTAGATAAACTTAAGTCACCTCTAGAAATTGAATCTGTTAACATAGTGAAATTTAAACCAGAGAAAGGTAAACTTCTTAAACTATCTGGAACAAAGTCTAATTCTAACTCTAATTTTGCTTTAGCTTCTAAGTATGCATTATCTTCAAAAACAGTTTTTAAAACACTTACATAAACTGTATCTCTTTTATATCCACTTAATACAGCCTTTACTGAATCTGGAGCTTCTAACCAAAGTGATAAGTTTTTAGCCTCAATATCCGTCATATCATTATCTAAAGCTCTGTTATCCTTCTTTCCGTAAATATGTTTAGCTTCATCTCTAGTTAAAGGTCTTCCAGGTGTTAATCCTTTTCTTACATAAGAAATGGTTTTACCATGTTTCACAAAGTCAATTAATGAATCAAAGTTAGAAGTGTAAACATTGTTTTCTTTCTTGTATTCAATTTGAGCAATTTTCACATCATTCAACCTTTCTTTAATCTCTCTAAAGTAATGTTCTTTTTTGTTTTGATAATCAATATCTTCTTTTACAATTTTATAGTCCTCTGCAAGAATATAAGAACCTAACGCAAAAACTAATACAGCTACTCCAACAGCAGCATAAGACTTTAAGATATTAAATAAAAATAATACCCAAACTATACCTACAACAATAAAGAATAAACCTGCATAACCAAACATTGGCTCCTGAGTTACATTATGAATGAAATCTTCACCATTTGGATTTGGTTGAATAACTTCAACAGGTATAACTGTTTTTGAATATAAAAAGATACCTACTACAACTGTGATAATTGGTGCAATAAATCTGTTAATTGAATATTTAACGTTATCTAAAGAATCTAATGAGCTCATATTTTACTTTATAGTTTTATTTAATTTTACTTCTGACAAATCTACACTTTTTTTATAACGAATGATAATCACTCAGTAATTTTTTTACATATTTAACTCAATAAGTCATACATTAAGAATAAATTTGTAGACAAAATATCCTTTTGAATCAGAAACCTTCTATATCTACTTTTAAAAAAGCATTCGTTGCAAACTTTGATTTCAACCCTACTATTGACCAGCAAATTGCTATTGATAAATTTTCAAAATTCGTAACATCCACAACAGAATTAGAGATATTTGTGTTAAAAGGGTATGCTGGAACTGGGAAAACCACCTTAATTTCAAAATTAATTAAAACACTTAATGATTATGCAATTAAGAGCGTAAGCCTTGCTCCAACAGGAAGGGCCGCAAAAGTATTATCTTCTTACAGTAGAGAAAAAGCAAATACGATACATAGAAAAATATATTTTCAAGACATTTCACCTGAACAAAGTATGTCGTTTAGTTTAGGAAAAAACTTACATAAAAATACAATTTTCTTAATAGATGAAGCCTCAATGATTGCTTCTTATTCTTCAGCAGAAAGAGATTTACTACATGATATTGTTGAATATGTATATTCGGCAGAAAATTGCAAACTAGTATTTATTGGTGACGTTGGGCAATTACCCCCTATTGGTATGGATGAAAGTCCTGCTTTATCAATTCATCATTTAAAAAGCACGTTTTCATTTGATATTGTTTTAGCAGAGTTAAATGAAATTGTTAGACAAAAAGAAGAGAGCGGTATCTTAACCTTAGCAACACAGCTAAGAGATTTTTCCGTAGACATCCCTTTTTTGTTTACCAATAAGGCAGATGTTATTTCAATTAATGGCACAGAACTACAAGAAGAACTAGAATCTTGTATTAACACTTATGGACAAGAAGAAGTCATGGTAGTTAGCCGATCAAACAAACGCGCCAATCTATTTAACCAACAAATCAGACATAGAATCCTATGGCAAGAGGATGACTTAAACGCTGGAGATGTATTAATGGTTGGGAAAAATAATTATTTTTGGGTAGATGCCAAATCTGATATTGGGTTTATCGCCAATGGAGAAGTGGTTGAAATTTTAAAAATAATTAGACGTGAAGAATTATATGGATTTGAATTCGCAGATGTTTTAGTTCGATTCATTGATTATCCACAAATTCCAGAAGTGGAATTAAAAATCAACATCAACTCCATCAGACATGAAGGCCCATCTTTACCACGAGAGGTCATGGCTGAATTATTTTATACTATTGTAAGGGAAGAATATCCATTTGAAAGAAACCGAAAGATTAGAAATAAGCTAGTGATGACTAATCCATATTTTCAAGCCTTGCAAGTGAAATTTGCATATGCCGTAACATGTCACAAAGCACAAGGTGGACAATGGGATGCCATTTTTATAGACCACGGTTATTTTTTAGAAGAGATGTGGAATAAAGAATATATGAGGTGGTTATACACTGCTGTTACAAGAGCTAAAGAAAAATTATATTTGGTCAATTTCGCTCCAAATTTTGTTGGGGAAGCGGATTAAATATTTGATATTATAAATTGTTAATTACTAATTGTAAATATTTATAAATAGTAAATTGATTATATATACATTTGCAAACCATAAACGTAAAACACAAAAAAATGAAGTTTTTTATTGACACAGCAAACTTAGCAGATATTAAAGAAGCTAATGATTTAGGAATATTAGATGGTGTAACAACTAACCCATCTTTAATGGCCAAAGAAGGAATTACAGGACAAGAAAACATTTTAAAACATTATGTTGACATCTGTAATATCGTTGATGGACCTGTTAGTGCAGAAGTAATTTCAACTGATTTTGAAAATATGGTAAAAGAAGGTGAAGCTTTAGCTAAATTACACCCGAATATCGTAGTTAAAATACCAATGATCTTAGAAGGAATTAAAGCAATCAAGTATTTTTCTTCAAAAGGAATTAAAACAAACTGTACATTAGTATTTTCTGCTGGTCAAGCTTTATTAGCTGCAAAAGCTGGTGCAACATATTTATCTCCATTTATTGGACGTTTAGATGATATTTCATTTAATGGTTTAGATTTAATTGCTCAAATTAGAGAAATTTATGATAACTATATGTTTGACACTGAAATATTAGCAGCATCTGTAAGACATACAATGCACATTATTGAATGTGCTGAAATTGGTGCTGATGTAATGACTGGACCATTAAAAGCAATTAAAGGTTTAGCTAAACATCCTTTAACTGACAGTGGTTTAGCTACTTTCTTAGCTGATTACGCTAAAGGAAACGCTTAAAAAACTAATACAACTCGTAAATATTGTAAAGCACCTCATTCATTTGAGGTGCTTTTTTTATGTGGACTTGTTAAATCTGGAGTACTGCACAACTTAAAATACGCTACGTTTTCTTTGCTATTACTCAAAAATGAGTGATTTGACTTTTCAGATTTGCAATTTATTGCTAATGATTATTACCTTTGTGATTCAATCAACCCAAAAGAACATGAGATTAGGACAGTTAGCACGTAAATTAGACATAAAATCAACTCAAATTGTTAGTTTTTTAAAAAAAGAGCATTCAATTTCAGTTGATGACAGTTTAAACTCTAAAATTGAAGATAATGTTTTAGAATTAGTGATGGCTCAATTTAAAGTAGACACTCCTAAAAAAACAATTCAAAGGGCTAAAAAAACAATTATTCAGGAAGAATTAGTACTTGAAGACAATCCTATAAATTTAGAAGAAATAATTGAAGAGGAAGAGGTTGAAATTGACATTGAACAAATGATTGATGCAGTCACAAAAGAAGTAGCTAATGAAATATTTGAAGATGAAGCTATTGATGAAGCCATTGATAATATTGTAATTGACGAATTAAAAACAGTAGAAGAAATAGTTGAAGTAGAACAGAAAGAAGAAAGTCCTACTGAAAACTTAACGGCTTATGATGAGGATGGTGAGCCTATTGAATTAACTGTTGTAGATGGTGTTATTAAGGCGCCTAAAAAGGAGTTAGAAGGGTTTAAAGTAGTTGGTAAAATTGATTTACCACAAAAGGCAAAACCAATTTCTTTCATTATCACAAAAAATGGTGAATCAACTGATATTACGGAAACCATTGAGCAAACTAGAATTGATTTAGCTAAACATAAACGTGAAAAATATTTAGCACGAGTTGAAAAAAGAAAATTGGCGGCTAAAAACAGTCCCTCCAAATCTAAACGTTCATTGAGTGAAATGGACATTAGAGAGAAGCAAAATAAATTAGCTGTTGAGAAACAAATTCAATTGACTAAAGCTAAAAAAGAACAAAAGAAGAAGTATTACGAGCAAAACAAAAAAACAGTTACTAAAGCACCTAAAAAGAAAAAGAACACAGGGAATAAAGGTGGATTGAAAGACATGAAAACTTACGACAAAGAACCAACTACAAGGTGGGGTAAAATATGGAAGTGGTTTAATACATAATAGTAAAACATTATCCTTTAAGAAACCAAGAGACATGTAATTTACATGTCTTTTTTTTGTTAAAAAAATCAAATTTTAATAGTACTCTCCTAATTCTTATTAATTTTAGAAGATAATTAATTTTAAGACAATTTCACCAATGAAGAATCCATTTTTACAACCATTTACAGCTCCATTTGAAGCTATTCCATTTGACAAAATTAACTTGGAGCATTATAAACCTGCATTGGAAATTGCAATAACTGAAGCTAGGCAAGAAATTGAGAACATTAAAACGAATACTGAGAACCCAAACTTCAGCAACACTTTTGAAGCATTAGAAAGAAGTGGAAGTTTAATTGGTAAAATATCATCCGTGTTTTTCAACTTAAACAGTGCAGACACAAGTGATGAAATGCAAGCCTTAGCGCAAGAAATTTCACCAATGCTTACTCAGTTTTCAAATGAAATTCAG
>Ga0209292_1005777_pt1 | contig 12470 bp, 9 predicted proteins | sample GOMGulsemesocosm_2_FD_184634 | JGI IMG/M metagenome (GOLD analysis project Ga0209292, IMG submission 184634) | Methane-oxidizing microbial communities from mesocosms in the Gulf of Mexico - GOM9C Gulf of Mexico (SPAdes) (version 2) | ecosystem: Environmental > Aquatic > Marine > Cold seeps...
AGGGCAATACTAAGCATTAAAAACTAGGGGTAAAAAAAAGGCGCTATATTACTCTTAATCATAGACGGAATCATTAAAAATTATGCTTGCTTCGTAATAATTAAGATATTATTCTGGATAATACCAAATCTATTAAATTTATTCCCAACTCAGAGCTACATTAGCGCGCTTATTACAAGTAAAGTTGGTCAAATATAGTTACTCTATTTTTCATTAACTTTGTGAAGTAATAAGTTTGCTAATGAGCTCCCTAAGGGCGAGTTTGAAAGGCTTATATTCAGCGTTATTGATTTTGATAAGGGTAATACCATTACCAGCAATCAAGACCTTGCCTCTAAGCCTTTCAACTCTCGCTGAATAAGAAATAACTTAACAGACTTGGTATGAGCTATACTTTAAGTGCGCTATTGCTCTTTTATATTTGTTTTGTCAGTGAATCACGGAGATTGCCATGACTAAAGAGAATATGAACAATGAGAATATGTTAAGTGAGAATTTAGCCCCGTCGACCCAAGCCGGAGAGACCAACAGTCAACCTATTATCTACATTCTAGATACTAATATCCTTTTGCACGAACCTTTTGCTTTTTTATCCTTTAAAGAACATGATGTCGTTGTGCCTATGACTGTGCTGGAAGAGCTCGATTCAATTAAGGATAGGCGAAAAGATGTCAGTCGTGACGCTAGGGTAGCAATCAGGGCGCTTGAAGATACCTTACGAGATGCCAGCCCAGAACAAGTACTTGCTGGCGTTAAATTACCGCAAAATGATGACCAACACCCCAGTGGTTGTTTAGCTATTATAAATGATTATGCTTTAGAGAAAACAGCTAATACTCTCTCTTTCAATGAAAATGATAATCGAATTATCAACGCAGCTTTGCATATTCAAAAGAAAAATCCCAACAAAAAAATAGTGTTAGTGACTAAAGACATTAATATGCGCCTAAAAGCTAAAGGAGCAGGATTGGCGTATGTTGAAGATTATAGAACAGATCAACTTATTGATGACGTCCAGTTTTTGACCAAAGGTTACCATCAATTTGAAGGTGATTTCTGGCAGAATATTCAGTCAGTTGATAGTGAGACAGAGGGACGAAACACCACGCATTATGTTGCTCGAGATACAGTACCTCAAATATATATTAATGAATATTTGTTAGATGAAGGTGACAGCTTTGCTGGTAAAGTAACAGGCTGGGATGATGATAATATTTCAATATTAGATCTTGGCCGAGAGCGGTTATTAGCAAAGAGTGCTTGGGGTATTCATCCTAAAAATGTTTATCAAGGTATGGCGATGGACGCTCTACTTGATCCTACCATTGATTTAGTCATTCTTACGGGGCCTGCGGGCTGTGGTAAGACACTACTTGCAGTAGCAACTGCTTTAGAGCAAGTCATAGAACGAGGTCTTTATGATAAAATAATTGTTACACGAAGTACTCCTGAAATTGCTGAATCTATTGGTTTCTTGCCAGGTACAGAGGAAGAAAAAATGGCACCTTGGTTAGCCGCAATAACTGATTCTTTGGAAGTCTTACACCAACAAGATGAAAGTATGCATGGCAGCTTAAGTTATATTATGGATAAAGCGAACGTCCAGTTCAAATCTGTGAATTTTATGCGCGGACGTAGTATTCAAAACGCTCTAGTACTGCTTGATGAATGTCAAAATCTAACGGCTGCACAACTAAAAACCATTATCACGCGTTGTGGTGAAGGCACTAAATTAGTATGTTCAGGAAATTTGGCACAAATTGACAGTAATTATTTAACTGCTGTTACCTCTGGATTGACTTATATTGTTGAGCGTTTTAAAGACTTTCCAGGATCTGCTACCGTTAACTTAAATGGTGTTGTGCGCAGTAGACTCGCTGCATTTGCAGAGGAGAATTTATAACTTTTAGGTAGCTTGAAAAAGTAGTTTAGGGTCTGTTGAACTTTCGAGATTACTTTTGCAGTCACTTGTTGGGTATTTAGATAAGGCAGAGTTTTTGAGGTGTAGCTGGCTACACGAATAGACGATAACGTAGACTAAATTTCTAACAAGTACTGCCCTTTAGGGGGCATTTAAAACCAATTTACTCATTGTTGCTCCATTTTTTAATTAGAATGACCATGATACAAAGCTCGTATCGCGATTTAATCCGTTTTAAATTGAATAAATTTTAACTCTGAAATATCAACATCCCCTAGTTAAATCAGTTACTTTTCCTTGTTTAAAGCACCTTACTGCATTAACTTATTAAGTTATCGAATAATTTAATAAAAAATAAGGCACTTTAGTGTATTACCAAGCGGGCATTAGTACAGTTTTTAAACGCTACAACACGACAGTTGTTGTTGCTTTTATTGTCATTATTCTTGTTGCCTTATCTGTTGCATCTTTACGTTACTTCAATCAAATTGCACAACACAAACAGCAGAGTTTAGACGCTCTTAAGCAAGAAGCTAAACAGCTAAACATTATGTTAGAGCAAAGTGTTCAGGCTGTTGTCGGTATACAAGAGTTTGCTGAATATATTCTAAAACATCCCAACGCAATAAATATTCCAATGCCTTCTTTATCACAGCAAGGCGATAGATTTTATTTAAACAAACCGATACATGATGTCATTAAGCAAGGTAAACGATTAAGCAGTAATATTACTGGTGTAGGGAAAGTCAGTGAGTTTGGGGAGCTTAAAAAGCAAGAAATCTCCATGGCTAATGCGCTTACTCCAGCGTTTATTGCCGCACAAAATATTATCGAAGAAGCAACGTGGTTTTATTATATTTCGTTGGATAATTTTGTGAATATATACCCTTGGGTTGACCGTGAAATATGGCAATTCAGTGAAAAAACCTTGAATAGCCCTCATAACCAAGCGATGCACTTATTAACGCCAAAAAACAACCGTGTACTATGGTCTCCTCCATACCTAGATGCTGCGGGTGGAGGGATGAACTCTTCATTAGGTACCAGTGTTTTTCATCATGACAAAATATTAGGCTCAGTAGTAATAGATATCAACTTATCGCGTTTACATGCCAGTTTGTCTGAATTAAAGTCTAATGATCAGGGACTTATTTTATATAATCAAAATAATGATATTTTACTCTCTAAGCGTTTAGGTAAAGAGTCATTAAGTTACCGCACTTCTTGGCAAGATTTATTACCTAAAGCACTGCAACATTTTACAGCTGAAAAATTAGCTAAAATGGAGAATACGGAACGTGTAGGTGAATGGTTCATTGAAAAGCAAATACTTACAGTAAATGGTTGGACCTTACTTAAATATCAAAAGTTTGAAAACTTTGCAGCCCCACAATATAGTGACTTTATATTCGTTTTTGCAATGCTTTTTATCGGTTTGTTGGCATTTTTAATGTTAATTAATACTATGACTAAGCGGACATTCATAAAACCAACAACTGAATTTATCAGCCATATTGAATATTGCGCCATCGGTGATCCTGGCAAGGTTACCCCAGCAGCAGATTGGTTACATTGGTTTCAAGTGGTGGAAGATATTTTTGCTCAAAACAGTAGTTTATTATTACAACTTACTGAGCAAAACGATGTGTTAGATAGTCGCGTTATCGAAAAGACAAAAGCCTTACAAGATAGCAGTGCGAAAAATCAACGTGATTATGCTTTATTACGCTCGGTGATGAATGCTATTCCTGAGTTGATTGTTTTCAATGATCCAGATGGTTTACTCATGGGTTGTAATGAAGCATTCGAGCGTTTGACTAATCATTCTGTCGAACAAATGTTAGGCGTGAAGTCAGCTAACTTTATGCCAGCGCCATTAGCAAAAGAAATCAATAACTTAAATGCTATTAGTAATAGCATTTACCCGCAGCAAGCGTTAATCAATGCTGGTGAATTTATCTATCAAGGGTACTGTAATGAATTTACTGATGCGAAAGGTAAAATTCTTGGTTCTATCAGTATATTTCATGACGTTACCTTACAGCAAGAAACACAATCAGCACTTGAAAAAGCTAAAGACCAAGCTGAGTATGCTAACAGAGTCAAGATACAGTTTCTGGCGAATATGAGCCATGAAGTGAGAACCCCGATTAATGCTATGCAGGGTATGATGGATTTATTAATGCATACTTCTCTAGACCCACGACAACAACATTACTTAGTGAATGCGCAAAGCGCTTCGTCAACTTTACTACACCTTGTTGATGAGCTATTGGATCTATCAAAAATTGAAGCGGGTAAAATGATTGTCAGCCAAGAAGCTGTGAACCTCTCTGTCATTATTGATAAGGCATTAAAACTAAACATAACTAATGTTGATAATCAAAAAGTTAAAATAATTGTTGATATGAGTTCAGATGTACCTAGTAATGTAATCAGTGATGAAATGCGTTTAGTACAAGTGTTAGCAAACTTATTTAATAACGCTATTAAGTTTACTGAACAAGGACAGATTATCTTAACTATTGAAGCGCTTTCTGTAGCGGATACCGTGGCCCAATTACGCTTTCGGGTGAGTGACACAGGTATTGGTATTGCAAGCCATAATCAAAGTCACCTATTTAATGCTTTTAGTCAGGCCGATGAGTCAATGACACGAAAATATGGAGGCTCAGGCTTAGGTTTATCTATTTGTCAGCAAATTATTAAGCTACTTGGTGGTAAAATCAATCTTGTCAGCGAACTAGGGCATGGCAGTGAGCTTAGCTTTGATTTGCCATTTCAAAGAGTACAACTTGATACACCAGAGTTGAACTCTAATTTACCTGCAGAACTAGATCAGCCTTTATTGTCTGATATTAGTATTTATACGACAAACCAAGAGCTAACTACCAGTTTTGTTCAAAGCATTGCCAAAATGAATTGGGCACTACATATCGTTAGTAGTGTTGAGGAATTATGTCAGTTAGAAATAGCAGAAAATAGTGTATTACTCATCGGTGAAGCAGATTTTATTCAGCAACAAAATCACCCTGACTTAATCGTTCCTCTAGCTAATTTTCGGTTACTCTGCTTATGCCAACCAGCATTAAGACAATTGAACCATGAGACGTGTGATTATTTAGATAAACTGTCTACATCTTATCTCTTAGTTGATATGCCTTTGTTTCGTTATGCTCTTGACCAAATATCAAAAGCACTACTTCATGATGTTGAATACCCTGGGCTGCAGAGTAATCATTTAAATGTAAAGCTTGACCGTTACCCAGAAAAACATGTTCAAATAAGGCACAATACCGAAATAGATGATAGGCAAGAAAGCTTAAACATAAGTGGGGGGAGGAGCTTACAAGGAATATCTATTTTATTGGTTGAGGATAACTTAGTGAATCAATTGGTTGCGAAAGAGTTATTATTGAATATGAGTGCTAAGGTTATTATTGCAGATAATGGCCAGAGAGCATTAGACACTTTAGCTGAACACAATTTTGATGTGGTATTGATGGATATTCAGATGCCGATAATGGATGGACTGACAGCTGCCAAACATATTCGAGCACAAGATAAATATCAGGATTTACCAATCATTGCCATGACAGCTCATGCTCGTGAAGAAGATAAACAACAAAGTATATCTGCAGGTATGAATTTACATATGGCAAAACCCGTGACAGGAAAAGTTTTACTTAACAGCATAAAACAAGTTATAGCTTAAGTATTAACTTAAGTTTTTAGAAAAAAGTTGTTCTAATTTTTTGATTGTTTCATTAATTTGGCTAACATCTGTTGGTGCAATAAAAATGGTATCATCGCCAGCAATAGTTCCCAATACACCATCACTTTTACTTAAACTATCGAGTAACCTTGCGATTAGCTGCGCAGCCCCTGGACTGGTTTGAATAATGATCATTACCTCATTGTGTTCTATTTCTAAAACTAACTGTTTGAGTGGACTTTGCGCGGTAGGAACACCTAATTCAGCAGGTAAACAATAGACCATCTCTTGGCGAGCATTTCGGGTTCTTACCGCACCAAATTTACTGAGCATACGAGATATTTTAGACTGACTGATATTGTCAAAGCCATTTGCTTTTAGTGCTTCAACAATTTCACCTTGAGAGCCAAATTGCTCTTGTTTTAATAAATCTTTAAATGCTTGTACTAATGCTTCTTGTTTTTGTGAACCGCTCATAATGCGTAATCAACCCTGTAGTAGACTAAAGTGGCGTTTGTAATCAGTATAAATAACGCTAGTATACGTTATCGCATCATCATACCCAAGCTACTTGAAGATGCTAGTTTATAAACGTTTTATCCATAGTTATTGAATTCGACAAGGAACGACCATTCTCTTCAGTCAAAGCCTTGTCTAAATACGTTTCTAATACCAGCTAAATTCCGCTTCATCATGTGGTTTGGGTATAAACTGAAAGTTAATAACAGAGTAAAAGAGTATAATAATTGTTTTTTGCCGGCTTATACTATATCTTTTGCACAGCAAAAAATTAACGTATTTACTCGAATAATATTTTAATAATTAATCTTACTACAAATAAACCCACATAGTTTCGGAGAAATTACATGAAAGTAGCTGTTTTAGGCGCCGCAGGCGGTATTGGTCAAGCATTATCATTATTATTAAAAACTCAATTACCAGCAGGTTCTGAGTTGTCTTTATATGATGTTGCACCTGTTGTTCCAGGTGTTGCGGTAGATTTATCACACATCCCAACTGATGTTAAAGTTGCAGGTTTTGGTCGTGATGATCTTAGCGGTGCGTTAACTGGTGCTGATATTGTATTGATTCCAGCTGGTATGCCTCGTAAGCCAGGTATGGACCGTGCTGACTTATTTAACGTTAACGCTGGTATTATTAAAGTATTAGCTGAAGGCATCGTTGCTAGCTGTCCTAAAGCGTTAGTGGGTGTTATTACTAACCCAGTTAACGGAACAGTTCCAATTGTTGCTGAAGTATTCAAAAAAGCGGGTACTTATGATGCTGCTCGTGTATTTGGTGTTACTACTTTAGATGTTATTCGCTCTGAAGCTTTTGTTGCTGAGCTTAAAGGCTTAGATGTTGCTACTGTGAAAGTACCTGTAATTGGTGGTCACTCTGGCACAACTATTTTACCATTATTATCGCAAGTAGAAGGTGTTACTTTCTCTGACGATGAAGTTGCAGCACTTACTCCTCGTATCCAAAATGCAGGTACTGAAGTAGTTGAAGCTAAAGCTGGTGGCGGCTCTGCAACACTTTCTATGGGCGCTGCAGCAGCACGTTTTTGTATGTCTTTAGTTAAAGGCCTACAAGGTGAAGACGTTGTAGATTACGCTTACGTTGAAGGTAAGGGTGAAGACGCGCTATTTTTCGCACAGCCTGTACGTCTTGGCGTAAATGGTGTTAGCGAAATTTTACCTTACGGTGAATTAAGTGCTTTTGAACAACAAGCTAAAGAAGACATGCTTGCTACCTTGAATAAAGATATAAAAGAAGGTGTTGATTTTATGGCTAGCTAAGCAGCCTTAGATCTACATTAAAAAAGCCCTGTTATCATTGATAACAGGGCTTTTTTTATGACTAATTTTAGTAAAAATCCAACACTTATTTTATTACAGCTAGCCACTTCCATTCATAGAATGAATGTCCGCTATTTTTAATGCTTTCTGTTAGCCGCTATATGAGCAAGGGAGATAAGTGCTTGTTTTTGCTCGCTATCAGCAATGACTTTTAAGGCGTTAATAGCTTTGTCTGCTTCAATTTCAGCTTGTTTCTGGGTATAACGTAAAGAACCTGTCTCTTCCATAGCCGCGAGGATTAACTCAAGGTTATCCATGCCATTACCTAGTTCAATCGCTTCTTTAATAAGCGATTGTTGCGCTTTGTTACCGTGTTTCATCGCATAAAGCAGCGGCAGGGTTGGTTTACCTTCAGCGAGATCATCACCAACATTTTTTCCCATCTCTTTAGCGTCAGCAGTGTAATCCATAATGTCATCGACTAACTGAAATGCTGTACCTAGATATTTACCATAATCAGCCATGGCTTGTTCAATCTTTTCATCTTGGTCAGCGATGACAGCAGCAAGGCGTGTTGCTGCTTCAAATAATTTGGCTGTTTTACAATAAATTACCTGCATATAACTTTCTTCGGTAGTACTGGCGTCATTACAGTTCATTAGCTGTAAAACTTCACCTTCGGCTACTATATTGGTGGCATCAGATAAAATATCCATAATGCGCATATCACCAAGTTTAGTCATCATTTGAAATGAGCGAGTATAAAGAAAGTCACCGACTAATACGCTGGCGCTATTACCAAATAAAGCGTTGGCGGTTTCTCTACCACGGCGCATATTAGATTCGTCGACAACATCATCATGGAGTAGTGTTGCGGTATGAATGAATTCAATAATCGCCGCAATTTCCAAATGCTTTGTACCTTGATAAGCTAATGCTCTAGCCGCGAGAACGGTTAGCATGGGGCGCATACGCTTACCGCCACCGTTGACAATATATATACCGAGTTGGTTAATTAATGCGACATCGGATTGTAATTGATCATAAATAAGATCATTTACCGCTGTCATATCGCTTTGTGCTAATGTCTGTATTGCTTTGATATCTACTTTATTGCTCATGCCACTTTTCTTTAGCTATTTGATTGTTTTTCAATCAAAATAATTCAGTTAGTTGAGAAAGCAAAGTTTACACTAAATTTTATGCAAAACTAGTTTTCTAGTCGCTTTGTTGTAATTCTTAATTAAAAATCACTTAAAAAGCATAAAAGGTGAATTAACTTGATAAATGATCGTATTTAGACTTGCCCTTATTATGTTCTTCGCGTAGAATTCGCGCCCTATATTTTTAAAATTAGCGTCATACATATGATGGCGCAGTACGGAGTAGCTATGTACGCGGTATTCCAAAGCGGTGGCAAACAGCATCGTGTAACCGAAGGACAAACAGTTCGTCTAGAAAAGCTTGAGCTTGAAGTAGGCGCAACAGTAGAATTTGATAACGTTTTAATGATCGCAAATGGCGATAACATCAATGTAGGCGCGCCTTACGTTGCTGGTGGCAAGGTTGTTGCGGAGGTTGTTACACAAGCCCGCGCACCTAAAGTTACCATCGTTAAATTTAAACGTCGTAAGCATTCACGTAAGCAAGCGGGCCATCGTCAATGGTTCACTGAAGTGAAAATTACTGGTATTAACGGCTAATTAGGAGCATTTAACATGGCACATAAGAAAGCTGCAGGTAGTACACGAAATGGTCGCGATTCAGAAGCAAAACGCCTAGGTGTTAAACGCTTTGGTGGTGAATCTGTTTTAGCTGGTAACATTATTGTTCGTCAACGTGGTACTCGTTTCCACGCTGGTAGCAACATGGGTATCGGTAAAGATCATACTTTATTTGCTTTATCTGACGGTAAAGTACAATTTGAAGTTAAAGGTCCAAAGAGTCGTAAGTTTGTTAGCATTATCGCTGACTAATAATAACTTATCATTCTAAAAAACCTCGCTTCATAGCGAGGTTTTTTTTTAGTTTTTTTTTGAAATACACCGATTCTATTAAATTTTTATATTTTCATTGAGTGAGAATATACTTATTAGACTTGGTATGACTAAGAATAATTTTTAGTCGGGTAATACCAATCGGAGTAAGTAATTTAACACTTAGCGATAATTAAAAAGCTTAAAGACAAGGAATTGATTGCAGAGAATGGTTGTTCAGGAGAATATGCTCCTGCATTCTCTAATAAGCAGCATCCATGCAGCGTCATTGTCAAAATCAATGACGCAGTATATAAACTTTTTAAATTCGCCCGTAGGGAGCTATTTGGCAAACTGATAACGGCACAAAATTTTTGAAATATAGAATAACTATGTTTAACAAATTTTGTTTGTTCTAAGCTTGCCAACTTAGCTCTAAGCTGAAAAATTACTCTCTCCGTTTGGTATGAAATAGTTTATACTAGCGGTAATTGTAAAAGACTTACCATATTAGGGTTATTGAGATTCCATGAAATTTGTTGATGAAGCTGAGATCAGAGTTGAAGCGGGTGATGGCGGCAACGGCTGTGTCAGTTTCCGTAAAGAAAAATTTATTGAGTATGGCGGCCCTAATGGTGGTGATGGCGGTGATGGCGGTGATGTTTATTTAATCGCAGATGAAGGTCTGAATACCTTAATCGATTACCGTTTTGAGCGTTTTCATCGTGCTAAGCGTGGTCAAAATGGTCAACCTCAGAATTGTACAGGTAAAGGCTCTGATGATTTAGTGCTTAAAGTACCTGTTGGTACTCGTGCTGTCGATCAAGATACCGGTGAGCAAATTGGCGATTTAACCCATAAAGGCCAAAAAATGCTTGTTGCTAAAGGCGGCTGGCATGGTTTAGGCAACTTACGTTTTAAAAGTAGTACCAACCGCTCACCTCGTCAAAGAACTGATGGCACGCCAGGTGAAATCCGTAACCTTAAATTAGAGTTGTTGTTACTTGCTGATGTTGGTCTATTAGGTTTACCTAATGCAGGTAAATCGACGTTAATACGCAGTGTTTCTGCGGCAACACCGAAAGTTGCTGATTATCCATTTACTACGCTAGTACCTAATTTAGGTGTAGTTCGTTTAGATACACAGCGTAGTTTTGTTATTGCTGATATCCCCGGTATCATCGAAGGTGCAGCAGACGGCGCAGGTTTAGGAACACAGTTCTTAAAACATCTTGAACGTTGTCGTATCTTGTTGCACGTCATTGATATTATGCCGGTAGATGGCTCAGATCCATTAGAAAATGCTAAAGTAATTATCAGTGAGTTAGAGCAGCATAATGAAAAACTCGCAGGAAAGCCTCGCTGGGTTGTTTTCAATAAACTTGATTTAGTACTTGAAGAAGAAGCGAAAGAAATTACCGACAGAATCTTAGAAGGTCTTGGTTGGGAAGGTCAGGTGCATAGTATTTCAGCATTTAATCGTTCAGGTACCAAAGAGTTAACACAGAAAGTGATGACTTTTATTGAAGAATTACCACCTGAAGAAGAAGAAGTGATTGATGGTAAAACTGTTGAGTTTAAATGGGATACCTATCACGAAGAAACTATTGCAGCTCATACACTAGATGATGACTTAGATGATGATGATTGGGACGAAGATGACTACGACGTTGAAGTAGAATATCGCCAATAGTAAGTCATATTGATATTTAGCACTTGTTTATTTGTATAAACAAGTGCTTTTTTTTACCCTTTTTTCGTGTACACGGAAATAAAACCAAAAGGATTAATTAACTGACCAACTTAGAACTACAGTAGCGAGCTTAGAACAAACAAAATGTGTTAAACATAGTTATTCTATATTTTAGTCATTCTGTGAAGTTATCAGTTTGCTACTGAGTTCTCAAAGAGCGAGTACCTAATAAAAGGTAAAGGCTTACATGCGGCGTTATTGATTTTGACAAGGGAATAACCATTCTCTTCAATCAATGCCTTGCCTCTAAGCCTTTTAATTCTCGCTAAGTGCTCAGTTAACTAACCCGATTGGTATAACTTTGAGAGTTTTGTATGACCATTTTATCTATGATAGTTGCGACAGCGGATAATAATATTATTGGCAAAGATAATGATATGCCATGGCACTTACCAGCCGATTTAGCCTATTTTAAAAAAGTTACCCTAGGTAAGCCTATTATCATGGGACGTAAAACCTATGAATCGATTGGTAGGCCATTACCAGGGCGTCGTAATATCGTTATATCCCGCGATGAGAGTTACCAAGCTGATGGTATCGATACTGTTACTTCTATCGAGCAAGCGATTGCATTAGTTGATGGCTCTGATGGTAGCGAAGGTGTTGAGGAAATTATGGTGATTGGCGGTGGTGCAATCTACAAACATTGTCTGCCAGCAGCACAAAGGCTTTATATCACCCATATAAAGGCGGATATTGATGGTGATACTCGATTTCCTCATTATGACGACGGTAGTTGGAAAAAGATTGATAGTGATGTCAGAGACAGTGATGAAAAGAATGCCCATCAGCTAGATTTTTGTATTTATGAGCGTATAGCTAAATAATACCAATTTGATTAAATTTCTTCCCTACTCAGAGCTACATTGATGAGCTTAAAACAAGCAAAATTTGTTAAACATAGTTATGCTATATTTCATTCATTTTGTGATGTTATCAGTTTATCAATGAGCTCCCAAGAGGCGAGTTTGAAGGGGTCATATGCTGCGTCATTGATTTTGATAAGGGAATAACCTTTCTCTTCAATCAATACCTTGCCTCTAAACCCTTTAATTCTCGCTGAGTGGGAAAGAACTTAATCAATTTGGTATAACCCTAGTTGTTGGCTTTAATTGTCGAAAATTGAGTAATAAAAAGCTGTACGTTATTAGCGTACAGCTTTTTCTATTTATCAAACTGCCTTTTTACTAAGGCTGTTTCGCTTAAGGTCACAAGCTAGCTAACTCAGCGTTATTGAGTGACAAAGTCTAAGATACCCATAGCAGCTTTACGACCTTGGTCAATAGCCGTTACAACAAGGTCT
>Ga0209292_1005784_pt1 | contig 12466 bp, 8 predicted proteins | sample GOMGulsemesocosm_2_FD_184634 | JGI IMG/M metagenome (GOLD analysis project Ga0209292, IMG submission 184634) | Methane-oxidizing microbial communities from mesocosms in the Gulf of Mexico - GOM9C Gulf of Mexico (SPAdes) (version 2) | ecosystem: Environmental > Aquatic > Marine > Cold seeps...
ATGACTTTAGCATTGGTAGAGCAAATAGAATGCCTGCAATTAGTGATTTACAAAAGACTTAACATCAATAATGACTTAACAATAAGGTCTAACGTTGACCTTATTGTCGATAAAGAAAAATCAAAATATGAGTGGTTAGAGCCTAAACTTATTAACACCATCAGCCCTGAACTAAAATCTTGCTTCGAGTTTTCTTGTCCTATACATAATAAGCTTACCAATGAAGATGAAGAAAGTTGGTATCCAATAGTCATTAACCAAACTACTGAAGCTGTTATTTATATTAACTCAAAAAAACTGAGCAGGGAGCAACAAGTCCTGTTAAATGGTTTTTGTCGAATTTATGAAAACTACCTAAGCATACTCAAAGAGAGCGAGTGCGATAAATTAACCGGGTTATTCAACCGCCAAACGTTTGAAAGAAAAGTACAACGCTTTATTGATAAAAAAAGTAAGAAACAGCATGAAGAGCCTATTAGCGAAAATAGACGAGATGTTGTTCGAAATATGAACTCTTGGCTTGCGATGATTGATATTGACCATTTTAAACAAGTAAATGACAAGTTTGGCCATGTTTGCGGAGACGAAGTTTTATTAGCCTTTGCGCAACTGATGAAAAAGCTCTTTCGAAAAGAAGACTTACTTTTTCGTTTTGGTGGTGAGGAGTTCATCATAGTCATGGAAGCAGCAACCCCACAAATGCTGCACAACAAATTAAACGAATTTCGAAGTACTGTTGCTAATCATCCATTCCCTTTTGTAGAAACGTTGACTGCAAGTATTGGCTTTACCCTGTTAGATCCAAACATGTTTATCTCTTCAACTATTGATAAAGCAGATAAAGCGCTTTATTACGCTAAAGACAATGGAAGAAACTCTGTTCATTATTTTGAGGATCTCATTGACCAGGAGCTATTGAAGGGCGAAGAACCTGGCATAAACTCCCCTATCGAATTATTTTAACGGACACTTAATTAAGCGACTTCAGGTCATAAAAATAGTCACACTGCGTTAATATCATTTTAAGGTTACTTTTTTAACTCTTTATATTTTGCTACCTTAACAAATAAGCCATTTTTTGCTATATTTCCCATCAGGTTACTTCTTTTATCAATATTGATGAACTGGTAAGTAATACCCGTAAATCACTAAAGAATACATCAGGTTTATAACATGACAACACTCAAGAACTTCATTTTTATATTACTTTGCTTTACTAGTCTGTCTCTAAGTTTTACTTCGTTAAATGCTTTAGCGGCTGATGTTGATAAAACGTACCAAGCCACAACAACGACCAATGCCAACGTTGACCTTGGCGAATTAGAGTTTTCTCTCACACCGTTAACTAAAGCAGAGTTGAGTATAGAAGTTGATGCTTGGTTAGCTATTTTAAAAGCAAGAGCAACCATTCTCAGTGAAGCTGAAATTCTTGTTAGTCAAAAACAAAAGAAGATTCGAGCGGCTGAAGAAATTTCAGAAATTAGTGCTGATAGCGCCATATTACTAAATAAAAGTAAAACAGATAAAGCCGCTGCTGAAGAACTAAAAGAAGATTTAGCCGAAATAAAGTCACTCGCACAAGATTTACAACACCAAAAAGCAGATAAAGCGGTAAGTGACATGTCGAAAACACCCGAATCTTTGAGTCAACTTGCTAAAAAAGCAGATCTTTATAGCGATAAACTTCAAGAAAGACGCGAGCATTTAATCAAGAACTTAACGCAATTACGTGCAGAAAAAAACGATGCCTTAGAGCGCTTTTTGTTAGTGCTTACAAATTGGGAAAGCAAGGGTGGCGATGGTACAGAATTACACCTTTACGCCAATGCATTATCCGGTACAAACGTTGATTTAACCGATAGTGACGCAGCTTGGTTAACTATTAAAGGCTGGTTATTATCGCAAGATGGCGGTTTACGTTGGTTGGCCAATATAATTAAATTTTCTCTGGCGCTGATATTTATCTACTTACTATCAAGAACAGCGGGAAAAATTACCGATGCTGCTCTTAACCGTAATCGGAACTTATCAACGTTATTGAAGTTATTTATTAAAGTATCTGTTCGTCGAGTCATTCTAATTATAGGCTTTATCGTTTCACTGACGTTAATTGAAATAAATGTGGCTCCTCTCCTAGCCTTAATAGGTGCCGCAGGTTTAGTGGTTGGTTTAGCACTGCAAGGAACTTTAAGTAACTTTGCTAGCGGCATGCTCATACTCATTTATCGTCCCTTTGATGTTGGCGACATTATTGAGATTGATGGCGTGACAGGTACTGTTCACTCAATGACCTTATTATCAACTTCAATCAAAACATTCGACAACCAACACCTGGTAGTCCCTAATAATAATATTTGGGGCACCACAATCGTTAATGTAACGGGTAGTAAAACACGCCGCGTTGACCTTGTTTTTGGTATAGGTTATGGCGATGATATGGCTAAAGCTGAACAAATTATGCTTGAAGTGGTAAGCAAGCACGACCTCGTGTTAGAGCAACCGGCTCCTACCATTAAAGTAAATGAATTAGCTGATTCATCAGTTAATTTTGTTTGTCGCCCTTGGGTGAAAACAGAAAATTATCTTGATGTTTATTGGGATATTACCCGCCAAGTAAAAGAAGAGTTTGATAAACAAGGTGTTTCAATCCCATTCCCGCAGCGCGATGTACATGTTCATCAAAGCGCAGCGTTAGTAGAGAAGTAACGAAGAGATAATCTTTAATAATCGATTAACGAGTGCCTATAATCTAGTGAATAATTATAGGCATTGTAGAATTGGCAATATAAAAAGCCCGCTAGCAATAGTGAGCTTTTTTTAAATAAATATTAGCGCGAGAGAAACAGTTTATCTTCACATTCACTATTATAAAAGAAACCAATTTTAGTGGTATAAAACGAGCTTTCAGAAAACTGTAATCTGCCCTTTTCATCTTCGCTGAAACTAGTTTCTGATAAAGATAAATTATCACCAAAAGCATAATCAACTCTAGCTTTTAAAACCAATTGCAGCCCTTGCTCTATTGATTCTACATAAACCATTTGAATACCTGCATCAATGAAGCTTTGGTGCATTTGTCCAACTTTATTTGCACGCAGTAAAGCAACCATTTTACCGCTTAACTCCTCAAGTTTTGACCAATAAAAGCGGTCTTGTTCTTTCAATCGATAAAAACCAATGCTAACAATATCATCTGATAAAGGCACAAACCGGGACAGTTTATTATCGTTACTTGGAGGATAAAAAGACAAACACCAATGCCCATCTTTAATAACTCTATTAGCGCGTGCTGGTGGTAAAAACATTGGCGTAAGTGACACACGAAAGTGAGATTGTGCGTACTTAGTTAGTAATGAAAAACTTGACCCGTAATCAACAGCGCTTGGACTTGTATAAGGCGGGTAATTTACTGCAATAACATCAATATTGAGACGCTCATTAGCATAGGAGCTAGATAACCATAACAAACTGATGAATAGGGAGGTTAAACTTTTCATAATCCATTATAAAATGATAAGCGATGAGGTAATTTAACACACAATATCAACGATAACTATTCCAGAGAAAAACACGCTTAAGTGGCTGGGATATTTTAACAAGCAGGCATAATGACTTAGTTAGTAATAGTGTGATTAACAGGTAGCTATGACAATTTACGGTTACTACGACAGATTCAAAAATCGTGAGCACAAAAAAGCCCTTGCATGACAGGGGCTCTTTCTTTCAATGTGGTAGGCAAAGTTGTACGAGTATGGCCCCTTGCTTTATTCAATAAAATTTCCGTTAGAATATCTATTATAGAAAGAGAAAGCGTATACAGCCGATAAAATAACATGTGATTTACAAGTACTATATGAACTAGCCTCTAATATTCACTTTTACCACAAAGCCGACCTTATACATCGATTAAAATCACCCTATCTAATGATCACTTTGATACGATAGCGGACGTTAGCCTTGCCTTATCTAGCGACAAGTGATCCGACAAAGCAGTCATTTCATTCATCCATTTCTTTGAATAATTTAGCGACTGCTTTATCGTTATGTTATTTATGCTTTAGTGTTTACGCTTATATCTCGCGAACAAACCAAGCAAACCTAGACCTAAGATAGCGAAGGTTGAGGGCTCTGGAACATCAACCGAATCATTGGGCGCAAAAAAAGCGTCGAAGTCTATTCCCTGCATTTTAAAACTGGCTGTCGGAGTATCAAACCCCAGCTGAAGGGGAAACTGATGTAATCCACCAGGGTTATCTATCCCAGCTACCATAAACTCATTCACATCTTTGCCAGCAAGAGATTGACTAAAGTTCAAGCTGTCTAATAGGTCAAAATCACCTAGTGAGGACCATCCGTTGGAGGCATCATTAAAAAGTACCTCAAATGTGTCACCAAAGTCAGTCGGAAAGTTGAAAATATCGGTAAATAGAGAGTCACCAGTCATTGAAAATATATAGGCATCCCAAGGCTCAGGGTCGAACCAAGCTCCAGATTGCACGTCATTGAAAAAGTACGTACCAGCTTCCATATCAGAAACGTCTGGCATAATGGGATTGTACTGCGAACTCCCCTCACCTATAACTAATGACACCCAAAAGTCATCTGAAAACCCCTCTTCTCCATAGGATTTTATTCCCGAAACACCTCCGCCATTTATCTCGGTAGTCCCGCTGATATCGACAGATAAATTGAGCTGTTCATAAGCATCACCTGACACCAAGACACTGTTCACGTCCCTTACATCTATTTCGCGACTAGCTAACTGATTGCTTGAGACACGATAACCTGTTTCAAATTCATCATCAAAACCATCACCAGAAATTTTGACATCTAAGCTATCCTCTATTCCCCTACTCCAGGTTTGAACGTTGAAACCGCGCGGCATGAGAGTGTTGCTATCACTGTCTCTAAAGTCACCATGTGTACCGTTCTTGTTAAAACGAATTTGCGCACTAAATCCCGTAGTTTCTCCCCCTGTCAAGTCGTTATTGATTTCTAAGCGGGCCACAGATATGGCGGTTGAGGTTTGCGGGGTGCTAGTGCTATGGTAAACATCTCCATTATTATCTGTATAACTCCTTATGTATGTCCCACCATCAGAATTACCACTGATATGACCAGAGGCCGCAATACGGCTACCGGTCTCATTTACGTGTACTTGTGTGGTACTGCGTGCATCATAGCCATAGCTGTCTGCTATAAAGGGATATGCATCATCTTGGATAAAACGCTTAGAGACTGAGCGGCCAACGCCATCACGACCTACGTCACTATCTTGAAATTTGGGCGCGTTGCCAGCACCATTACCCGCAACCCCACTAGCTTGGTTATAATATACCAATTGAGTGGAAATTAGGTCGGCAAACACAGCGGGTGAAAAAAGTACAGAGGAAATGGTAAGGGAGATCAGACCTTTCTTAGTCATTTTGTATATCCATATTTAGTTACTGTTGAGTTGTAGTTTCTTTGTTGAATAAATGTAACAAAAGAAATAAAACATCATTTTTTCATATAGATGGAAGTAATGCAATTACTTTGAATGTGAAATTGAAAGGTAGTGTTTAGTATAAATCTATTTACTTTAAGTCAGCTATCTAATGTGGATTATGGTCTGAAGTTAGCTCATTTAGTGATCTTTCCCTTAATGAAAAACGACTACTTTAGGCGCTGATTTTCCGCTAGTAACTCAAATGCTAATGTCCGCAATTGGCTAGTTGAAGAAGTCTCGAATGATCACTAGCTTAATGTTAACAAAGATACGATAGCGGACATAGGCCTTTGTTTATTTAGCTGTAACTATTTAGAAGCTCATTCTTTATTCGATCGAACACACTTCAACTCCAAAGCTTGTTCACAAAAGGTATTGATTTCTTCTATATCATCAACTTTACTCTCTAAAACTAATGTGACTAACCTACTTTTATACTTAAAACCTTATTGTCAACCAACAGCTTCTTAGATGTACATAATACTTTTAATAAATTGAGACCGTCAGGTTTCAGCAAATGAAAATTAGTTGTTTTTGGTAATAACTTCAAAGTGATTACCTTCAGGATCCTCGATAAGCAGTAGTCTTGCCTTTAAGTTTTTATCGTTAAAAATACGTTTGGCATTAATATTCTGGCTAATCAAGCAGCTCTTTAAATTATCTAAATCGGTTTTTACAAAAAAGCCAAACTTCATTACTCCTAGGCCTTTTTCTTGTTGATTAGTATCCAAAGAGCTTTTATTGAAGACCTCAACTATAAAGTCACCTCGCTTCATTAAGGAGCCTTTGGTTTTTCCATCAGGAAAGGTAAACTCCTTCACCGTGTCCAATTGGAATACTTTTTTATACCACAGCTGCAAATCACTATTGAACGATGTTTCAAGCGCGATAAAACTCGGTGAAAATACTACCCCCTCAAAACAAGAGTTTTTTTTCTTCTGTTCAGCGTGTGTCGGCATAACGACAAAGCAGCTTACTGCAATTAACCCTATTGCTATTTGTTTCAACATTCTCATTTATTACTCTCTATTTACTGATGTGTTTATTAACATTGTGGTATTGCCAAAGTACGTTAAGAATTTTCCACTGGCCCTTTTCTGTTTTAATGAGATGCATATAATCAATCCAATCATCAGCTGTTAATTTAACTGACGCGACACGTTGATCAATATCGAAAACCTCAATATCTATTCGTGGTGACTTTGGAAACTGAGTACCGTTTTCATTATAATTTTTAGCTACCTTCAGCATTGTCTGACGACTTGTTTCCATTATAAATTCACTGCCTTGGCTATTTTTCCAAAATGTTCGTTTCGCTAGTTTTTCATGCAAAGCTTTATCCATTGGGGCTTCATTTGTTTCATGCTGGGCAATAATATAATTTTTGACCGCTTGAGTAATAAGCACCACATCAGTTTCTTCTTTTCCATATACTTGCGAATTACAGCAAATTACCAGTAAAAAGCTAATGATATATTTCATTTTATTTTATTTCCTCTACCTAAACAGAATTAATCGCATAAGCTTGCGTATTTTTGACAATTGAATACTTGATTGTTATCGGTTGCCTCAATAAGAGTTTTATAATCAAGCAAGTTAATTCCGTGAACACTGGCGAATGTTTTTATTTTAATAGGTAAGTTATCAATAGCATTACGGAAATTAACTAGATCAGTAAAGCCAATAATTTTCTCACCCAGATAACTTGCTCGATAATGGTCAGCTACAAACAGCAGTTGTTCTGATGGAACATAAAAAACAAGGTTATGGGATGAATGTGCAGTAGCAATATCAAATACCTGTATTTTTCCATTGGCAAAGTTTGCAGACTGTTCAATTAACGTGAAACGCGATAAAGGCAAAGTGCTTTTAATACTCTCTTGTAAAACGGGTAAATGCTCTTTCACTGTGATTATATTTGTATCTGATTCTGCAAGTTCATTTATGCCACTAATATGATCACTATGATGATGAGTAACCACTAGTGACTTTAGTGTTAATTTTTTACTCAAATATTCTTCTAAAGCATTAAACCTCGCCATCACTCCCGCGTATGATTCCGCACCATAAACATTATCGCCATCAAGATAAAATATAGAATGCACAGCTCCTTTCCCTACCAAATAAGTATTTTTTGCAATACTTCGTACTATCATGTCTTTTGGATATAAATGCGGACTATGCTGATAGTGCATCTTTGTTTGTGCGAAATCCTCTGGTAACTCTTGGTTAACTAAAATTTTTCTCTTTAAGGTAACTAAAGCTAATGCTTTACCATAAAAAACTTCAGTTTCATTAGCGTAAGTTAGACCAGATGATTGTTGGTGTTGAAAAAAATCACTGCGAATCTGACCAAAGGTTCTATGCTGGCGAAAACTGTGTTTAATAAGCCATGTTCGCTTATCAACATATAGCTGTATATTGGAATCATTAGCTAACTTGAGCTCTAAATGTTCGAAATAAACATTGGCAAATTTGGCATTTTTATGATGAATTATATTAGCTTTATTTTCAACTAACAGCCGAGCTAAACCAATATCATTTAACAGCATAGTATAACCAGTAACTTGAAACCTATTAGCAGCTAGCGGCTCCGCGTAGCTATTGCTGACTAGATTGATATTATATGATAAGCCATTTTTATATATTTTGCGGAAATAGAAATCTATTTCTCGCTGAGCAATTTTTTGCCTGACCTCCGCAGAATTTCCAGCAAAATCTAGAGTACTCGTCTGTGTTACCCTTCTTAAGTTCAATGTCTCTGGCGTTTCACTTTGCCCTATCATTGCACTTTTATAGGTCTCCTCAATGGTCAGGTTTTTAACATTAACTAATTTGTCTCCCCCGTAAGCCTGAATAACTTTATTTATCACGAATGACCTGTTGTCATCAGCATAAGTAAAAACTGACACAGTAAATAAACTTATTACAAAGACAATTTTTTGATACGTATTCACTCAACATTCTCCCAAGCAAAACCTATAATTTGCATAATTACACTTTTCACATTGCATATAAAAAAGAGCATTTAAGCACTATTTACACTATTTTTTTCTGAAGAATTTCTGAAAAATACTTTCTGAGTCTGAATATTGTTGACTTCCCTTATAATTAGCGTATTTTCGTTTTAATTTTTTGAAAAGCCAGTTTCCTATTTGTGTCAAATAAAAAATATTACTTTTCAGGTTGGGAGTTTGATTGTAATCAGGATACTATCAAACACGATTCACAACCTAATGTTCAAAAGTTGGAACCTCAACTTGCTGCACTGTTACGCCTACTCATTGAGAATAGAAAACAGGTATTATCAAAAGCACAACTAAATGAGGCTCTATGGCCAAACACCGTCGTTGAAGAAAACAGTGTTTACCAAATTTTGACAAAATTAAGAAAAAAGCTGGCAGATCCACCAAAGCAATCGAATATCATTAGAACCTTTCCTAAAAAAGGCTATCAATTTATTGCTGAACTTGAAGAAGAAAATACGAGAAAACAAAGCATTGTAAAAGAGCTATCAACTAAGCGTCACTTTAAACTTTCAACTTGGCTAATTGTGCTATTAGCAACATTTAGTGCTATTGCATACTATTCAACAAAACAGCCTTCCACAAATGAAACGACCTATATAAGCAAAGAATTAACGACAGATCTTGGGCTTGAAAGTTGGCCAACACCTCATCCGGAAAATGGAAGCTATTTATATATTAAAGACGAGCATCAACTTAAGCTTACAAACGATAATCAAAATACTAAGATAATATTTACTAGCAAAAATCGGTTGTTTTATCCTGCATGGTCCGACAGCGGCAATCAAATAGCTTTTTGGCAATTTGATGGTGATTACTGCCAATTGTCTGTACTGAATGTGATCACAGAAGAGCTGACATTATCATCGAAAAAAAGCTGTGATTATCTTGAACGTATTATTTGGCTAAATACCAATCAAGTTGTTGCATTATTTAGACAAAATGGCATATCAGCACCTTATCAATACAATATTGATACCGATAAATTTATTCAAATACCTTTACTATTAAATAAAGATGAATATCTTAAAACAGCAGTAAAAGCATGGCAAGATGAACTTTATTATGTGGTCATTGATGGCAACTACAACAGTCGATTAATTGATAGTAATGGCAATACAAATCTGAAATGGCAACACCCCGTTAAATTTGCTGCTTTTGACAAAAAAAGCCAACGTTTAATTATCAATGACAAGTCAAAACATACAGGATTAAAAAGCGTTGGCGTTGATGGTAACATTCAGCCAATTATAAAAACCGCACAAGGAATATTTTCATCTATTGCAACTTCAACTGACGGAGATATTTACGCAACAGCTGAGAACTGGCAAGTTAATATTAAAGATAAAAACGATTTACCTATATTTTCCAGCACCACATTAGACTACCTACCCGTAAGCAATATTCTTGGCGAAACCGCTTTCATGTCAAGGCGTGATGGCTTTTGCCAGATTTACCTTTACCAAAACGAAAAAGTGCAACAATTATCTCATTTTGATAATTATGATACGGTCAAGTTCGTGCAATGGAGCCCTGATCTACAGTTAATTTTAACCAACCGAGATAACAGCGCGTACATCTATAATCGCCAAGGATTAGTGCAAACGTTTCCACTATCCACAAACATACTACCAACAAGTTTTGGCTGGCTATCGAATAAAAAAGTCTATAGTTTTGATGGTAAATTTTTACGGTATTATCATTTTACTGGTGAAAGGTCCGCGGAATTTATACTCAATGCAAACTTTGTCCATTATCAGTACAATTCACAAACTTGGTGGCTATTTAAAGAAGACAACCTGTACTCAGTAAATGGAGAGTTACTCAATGAACAAGGCATGGATAAGCGCATTTCACTTAATCTAAAACAACGAAAAAACATCAGTGATGTCCGTATTATTAATAAACATATTTATTGGAAATCACGTCATAAAAACAGAGATTATATTTGGCAATACTCAACACTAAAAGCCAGCATAGTACTCATGAAAACAGGCAAGTTTATCTGGAGTTACGATATCAACGCAAAAGACGAAATGACAACGGCAATTAAAGAAAATATCGAAGGAAACATTTATCTCTTTTCTAAAGAGTAATTACGTTTTGTGCTTACCACTATATGTTAACTTAAAGGGTAAGTCGTTTATATTTTCCTTAAGACTCTCCTTTAAAAAAGCATATTCACTAATCCACAACAGTCGACTATAAGCTTGCACCAGCCTAAAAAACGACCAAGATTTTCGATAACATTACCCTAAATATGCACTTATGGTTTTACAAAAGCTAATGTCGGCTATTGGCTAGCTGAAGAAGTCTCTAATGATCACTAGCTAATGTTAACAAAGATACGGACGTTAGCATCAATAGATATTTAAGCTGTTTAGAGTGTTCATCCTAAAATAAAAATTATCAGCCCCTAAATAGGGCATTATGTGTCTTTGAATATTCCGCATTTAAACCTTTTACCAACTCAGGGCATCTAAGCAATAGGTTTAATTATGAGAATGTATAAATAATGTTTAAGAATTTGTATCCAAATACACTGTATTCGCCACCCAGCTCACGTTTTAACTATGTTGATTCAGCTAAGGGGTTGTGTGTGATATTAGTTGTAATACTGCACACCCTTACCGTGGAAGATATATTTAACAACCTGTTATTCATACTAAGAATGCCATTGTTCTTTTTTTGTTCTGGTCTATTTTGTGCTGGAGCGATGAAATTAAATTGGTTCCATTTCTCTACTCTTAAAGTAGCCCCTATATTATGGGTGTATGTATTATGGTCAATGATAGTTTACTTCACAAGCTTCACAGCTTGGGCGCTCATCCAGGGGGAGGAGGTTGATTTGATAAGGCCTTTGACTATTTTATGGCAGCCTGCGCAAACATTGTGGTTTTTGTATGCGCTCGGTATTATTTATATTTTGACAAAGCTTTTGATAAAAGTACCTGTTGTTGTCGGTATATTGCTATCTGTTGCAGCTTACTCATTCAGTATGCATCAAGCAGATTTAATGAGTGCTTCATTCCCATATAAACTTGCACGATTTCTCCCTTTCTTTTATTTAGGTTATTTACTCAGAGAAGTGATGCCAGTGTATGTTAGTTCTTTTCGTAAATATTGGCCTGCGTGTATGGTTGCATTTTTTGGATTGACATATGTTGCCTTCGAATCTACTTACCTAAATGTAGGCCCTTTAGGGCTCATACTTGGGCTTCTTGGAATACTTTCAGTTTTGTGTTTGTTTAGTGAATTTGAAAAATTTCGGTGGGTACGTTTTCTTGCATGGGTTGGTAAACGCTCTATTTTTGTTTTTGTAATACATCGTATACCGCTTTTTTACGCAAATGAATGGTTGAAAAATAGTGGCTATGTTGGTGACACGACCATTGAATTGTTTATCGTCGTTGGCGTTATCGGTGTTTCATTACTAGCAGGTGAGATTTTATCCCGCAAAGTTAGTAAATCTTTTTTTCTGGCACCATGGGTTGAACAGAGGAAAATTTTAAATAATGCTTAAGGAAGTGATTACCTAATTGCTATCTTGCTTCAGTTGTGTAATGTTTTTTTCTTTTGTATCAATATGGTTAAACGCTTAGTATCAATTTTGAAGTTCGACTGTCGTAGGTTGCTTGATTCTGCTTCACTATATAAAGCAGAGATGAAGCACGTAACGTAAAAAGTCTGCAAAGTGACAATTGTTAGTGTTAGAGGGGGAAATACCAACAGCAGTTTAGAGCTTAAACCAGCCCCACAAGTGAGCAGAAAATCTTGACTAAATATGCTTCTGAATTTGCAAAGACTTAATGTCAGCAATTGGCTCAGACTGTGTGAAAACGTTTTGATCACTTTTTCGAATAAGCACCGAATACTTATGATCAATCAATCTCAAAACAAGATAATAAATCACTCTATATTTGCTATAATATTCATTAGGTTAATTGATTAT